>Ga0172375_10000597_pt1 | contig 57705 bp, 59 predicted proteins | sample LakKiv1m_FD_114537 | JGI IMG/M metagenome (GOLD analysis project Ga0172375, IMG submission 114537) | Freshwater microbial communities from Kabuno Bay, South-Kivu, Congo - kab_092012_11.1m | ecosystem: Environmental > Aquatic > Freshwater > Lake | place: Democratic Republic of the Congo...
ACCAAGCCCTTTGCCGACATTTTAAAGAGCAAGGCGTTTGAAATGCTTTGCATTGGTAGATACACCCACCTGTAACACACGTTATAGGATGCAGTTAACATTTGTTAAGAAAAAAGTATCGGTGCAAATTGCACTGCATCAAAGTGAGGATTCTAAATTTGTCGAAATTGAAGTGATTGATGCAGGTTTAGGTTTGAGTGAAGAAGAAATCCCGCGTGTGTTTGAGCGTTTTTATCGAGTTGATAAAAGCGGCAACGTGCCAGGTGCGGGATTGGGTTTGTCACTGGCAAAAGAAATTATGACCTTACTTGATGGCGAAATTCGCATTGAAAGTGAGCTAAATCAAGGTAGCCACGTCTTCTTGCATTTCAATTTGCATTAGAACTTCAAATTCGTCCGCAAAATGGCGTAATCCCCTGGAATATGATTGTTCACATCGTATTCATGTAGCCATTTTGCGGTGAATGTTACATCACGCTCACCCATTTTGAGCGTGTAATTTACCACTGGGCCAATGCTGCTATATTCACCTTCAATCGCATCGGCTGGCACGCCTAAACCCGAATCAGGCGTAACTTGTCGATAATAAGAACCCGTCACACCAACGCCTAATTCAGGCAAAATGTAATAACCCGCTGAATAATCAATGTGAACTTCATCGCCTGTACGATATTGAGTTGATTTATTTTCCGTATTGACCATGTAACCAAAATTCAGCGACAAATCATATTTTCCATCATCAGGCGACCAAGTAATGGCAAAATTTTGGTCAAATGTCCACGCATTACGCCCAGAGTTTAAAAGTCTATCTGAACTATATGAACCTGTTGGCACAACAATGCCTTCAAATGCTAAAAAAGAAAGTTCTTTCCATTTCCACGATAGCAAAGCGGGTACGCCGTACATATCGCCTGCACCTGCACCTTCTAATTCACGTCTGCTGCCACCCGTTTTATCGATGAACGTATTTCGCAACGCATACGGGAAAAAGCCAAACCAATAAGTGCCGCCTAATACTTTTTGTTCGGTGACGTGCATAATTCCAGGTAATTCAAATAGTAACGAGCTTTCATAATCTTGATTTTCTGCCCAGTTGTAGCCGAAAAAATTACTCAAATAGGTTCCTGATTCAGGCGTGATTCCCATACCAAAATCACCATAAAAACCAGGTAAATACTGGCTGCTTCCGCCTTCTGCGCCGTGAGAAAGTGGGATATTGGCTGCACATAAAAGCGTTGCTGCTTTTAAGAAAATGTTTGTTAATTTGTTCACAATAAAATAACTCTGCAAAAATTTCAGTTAGAATGAAACGATTAGTTCAAAAATCACCTACGAACGATGCTAATCGTACAACATTCTTCAAGGAAATCCGTGAAAACAAAACAACTCAAAAAAAATAATTTTAAAGACGAAAAATCGTCTCCAAAAAAATTTCAATCTAGTCATAACAATAAATCTCCCTCAAAAACAAAACTTACTGAAACTAACCAAGTAGATGTTGTAACGCCCGCTACGGGTGAACGCATCCAAAAAGTATTAGCTCGCGGTGGCATTGCTTCACGGCGTGAAGTTGAACGCTGGATTGATGAAGGGCGTTTAAAAATTAACGGCAATTTAGTCACACACGGCACGCATTTAAAAACAGGGGATTATTTGCAACTCAATGATCGGGTGGTGAATTGGGAAAAATTTGCCATTCAACCTACCCGCGTGTTGCTTTATCACAAACCGACGGGGGAAATTGTAACCCGAAATGATCCGCAAGGTCGCCCTACGATTTTTGCGAATTTACCGAAATTGGATACGTCGCGTTGGATTTCAATCGGACGGCTTGACGTGAATACTTCTGGACTTTTGCTGATTACCAATAACGGTGAACTTGCCAATAAATTGATGCACCCATCAACCGAAGTTGAGCGTGAATATGCAGTGCGAATTTTGGGCGATGTGCCTGAAGAAAAATTAGAACTTCTCAAACAAGGCGTGCAATTAGAAGATGGTGTTGCAAAATTTGACCAAATTTATTTTATGGGTGGTGAAGGCGCAAATAAGTGGTATCACGTTGTGGTGAGTGAGGGGCGTAATCGTTTAGTTCGAAGACTTTGGGAAGCGCAAAATGTGGTAGTTAGTCGTTTAATGCGCGTGCGTTATGGACCTGTAGTGTTACCAGATGGTTTGAGAATGGGCAAAAACTATGAATTAACCACTAAAGAAGTAGAGCTATTGTTTGAATTTGCGGGTTTGTCTGCTGAAAAATTAAGCTAATACCATGCAAAATGTAGATTTATTTTCCACTTTAAATTCCACTGTTATGACTGAAACCACTGAAATTTCCACGACTGTTTTGACAGATTTTTCAACTTTTAACTTGCATACCGCCCTGCAAAAAACCTTAGATCAAAACGGTTTTACTGCGCCAACACCTGTGCAACAACGCACCATTCCGCAATGTTTGGAAGGTAAAAATTTACTTGTTAGCGCGAAAACAGGCAGCGGTAAAACGCTCGCATTTTTGTTGCCAACTTTGCACAATTTACTCACAAATCCAAATTACTACGCAGGCACACGAGCGTTAGTTTTAGTGCCAACACGCGAACTGGCGCAACAAATTTTTTTGCAATGCCAACAATTGCTCGAAGGAACATCGCTTAAAGCAGGTTTAATTACAGGTGGCGAAGATTTCAAAAAACAACAAAATTTACTCCGCAAAAGTACCGCGATTGTCATTGCAACGCCTGGACGAGTTTTAGAATTATTGACTCTCGACACCGCGCCGTTTGATGATTTGGAAACGCTCATTCTTGATGAAGCTGATCGAATGCTTGATATGGGCTTTAGCGAGGACGTTTTGACGATTGCGCGGCATTGCAACAGCAGTCGGCAAACGTTGCTTTTTTCAGCCACGCTCACACACGAAGGCGTGTTGAAAATGGCGGAAAAAGTTTTAGGTAAATATGAACTGGTCGCTCTCAATACCTTGCGCGATGAATTGCCGCATATTGAGCAGCAAATTGTTTTAGCCGATGACAACGCGCACAAACAAAAGTTACTCGCGTGGCTGTTGCAAAATGAAACTTTTGAGAAAGCTCTGGTTTTTTCAAACAGTCGCGCACAAGCCGACGCGCTTTGTGATCCGCTTCGCGCCACAGGTGTTCGTGCCATTGTGTTACATGGCGAAATGGATCAAAAAGAACGTCAGCGAGTGATGAAACTTTATCGTGAAGGCGTGGTGAACGTGCTGATTGCTACCGATTTAGCAGCGAGAGGGCTTGATATTAAAGGCATTCAACTGGTGATTAACTTTGAAGTGCCGCGCAATGGAATTAACTACATTCACCGAATCGGACGCACGGGACGTAGCGACGAAACAGGTTTGACGATTACGCTCGTGAAACACACCGAATGGAATTTGATGAAAAGTATCGAGCGGTTTTTGCGACAAAGTTTTATTCGCCGCAACATCAAAGAATTAGCGGGAAAATTTCAAGGTCCTAAAAAACTCAAGACTTCTGGTAAATCGGTTGGCGGGAAAAAGAAAACTGACGACAAAAAAGCTAAACCTGAAAAAATAAAAATTCGCCACCGTGACAAGAAAAATGTTGGTAAGCGGCGTGTGCCAAGTAGCAACACAACCGCTACCAACGAAAATTAGCAATGAAAGGCAGGCATAAAAACCTGCCCAGACATGAAAATTAAAAACTAACGTTGCCTTGAACCCAAATTTTTTGTGTGTCTGTTCCAAAAGACTCCGCGCTGTAATTCGCATATTTGGCAAGCACAGAATAATGTTTGCCAAATTTTTTCATCGCTTGGAAATCCCATTCATCACCATAACTTTGATTACCTGTGTCATCGGTGAAATCATGATAAACCGCAGAAACCGTCAAACTATCGTCCAATAATTTCGCGCTAGCTGTTGCAAAGACATCACGAATTCCGTTATCAGGTGTTGTTAAAAATAAGTCTGCAAAACCTTGAAACGCATGATTTGTTCCTAATGGTGTACTAAAACGCTGATTTCTACCACTGCCGTTTAACTGCTCAACTGCGCCTTGAAACGTCATAAAATACGCATTTAAACCGCCCATGAAATTAAAACGATGCGCTTCATATTCAACAGGACTGTGCTGATAATCTTGCTGATAACTCCATTCTGCGGTGTAAAGTAATTTGTAATGCTCATACATTTTTGGCGTTGCACCATCTAAACGCAAACCGTAAGTTTGACTAGATTTTGCCGCATTTTCAGGTTCACGATAATCTAGCCAATAGCCGTAACCAATAACATTACCGTAATCGCCCAATTTGTAATTCACGTTCAAAATCGGCGCATCAATGTTTTCAGTCGTTGAAAAAAATGTTTGCACGTTACCAAGATAACCCGCGTTTACCGTTAGGTTTTTCAGTGAGTTATTTGTGACCAAAACGGCATCAAAAGTGGTTTCCAATTGCCGCCAAACCACGTTACCAATAAAACGGGCATCATCAAGTTTAATGCGTTGCCGTCCGCCTTTAATTACGGTGTCAAACGCGCTGTAACTAATCCACAATTGATTAAGTTCATTTTGCGCGGGGTCTGCAACCGTTGCAAAAGCAGGATTATTATTGCGTCCATCGTTGTAATCGTTTTGCATGGCGTGCGTGCCTTCATATTCAGCAAAACCTTGAAAACCATAAAATTTCGGCGAAAGTACACCAATTCGGGTACGAATCGTATTGGCATTTGCGGTTCTATCTGTTCCCGCGTCACGGTCTACGTTTTCATAGCGATAGTTAAAATCAAATTTCACCGCGCCACCGTCACCGAATTTAAGGGCATCTTCAATCGGTTTTTCAAAACCAAAATCTGCATTGGTAACTTGAGAAAAAATCAACAACGCCGTTGCAAGCGATGTTGCGTAATTGTGATTGTTCATAAAATCCTCGTGTAAATTGTGTTATTGCGAAAGACTTGAAAGCACGATTTACGCCAACTTATTGAAAAATTAAATACTCGAATTCTGCTAAAATACTCTTACTTAAAACTTTTAATTACACAGGAAAAATCATGTCTCCTTCACAAAAAACAGAATTGGAAGCGGCGGCATTTCGTCGTTTGGTTTCGCATTTGCAAACGCACACCGAAGTTCAAAATATCGAGTTGATGATTGCAGGCGATTTTTGCCGTAATTGCCTTGCAAAATGGTACGCCGCCGCCGCGCAAGAAAATGGTGTTGAACTCGATTACGAACAAGCGCGTGAAATCATTTATGGAATGCCTTATAGCGAATGGAAAACCAAATTTCAAACAGAAGCGACACCTGAGCAACTCGCCACTTATGAAGCAAAAAGAAAGGATTAAAAAATGGCTAATCAATACGATGCACTTTTTTCAGGCGTAATTGGTGAAAATTACGAAATGCTCAATTTAATTTGTCCTTTGGCAGTCAAAATGAGTCATTTAGTTGGCGAAACGCTTGAAAATTATGCAAAAACTAAAAACGAAACTTTAACTGTGGTCGAATTAGGAGGCGGAACTGGCATTACCACTTTTGCACTGTTAAATGCTTGTGAAAATCTGCAAATTCTAAGCGTTGATAATGAACCTGTGATGCAAGAACAAGCTAAAAAATCTCTCGCAAAATGGATTGAAATGCAAAAGTTGGCATTTTCACCAAACGACGCGCTGACAGCATTGCAAAATTTACCGAATGCCAGCGTTGATGCCATTGCCAGTGCGTACACTTTTCATAATTTTGAACGCAGTTATCGCACTCAAGTGGTGAATGAGATGTTTCGCGTTTTAAAAACAGGTGGCATTTTTATTAACGGCGACCGTTACGCGCTCGATGATATTTCAGCGCATACGTTTGAAACGCAAAAAGAAGTGGCTGAGTATTTCCGCATTTTGATTGCCGAAAATAAATTAGATTTGCTGCAACACTGGATTATTCATTTGTTCAATGATGAATCTGAAAATCACGTCATGCGTGAATCGATTGCGTTGCAACAATTGCGCGACGCGGGTTTTACGAAAGTTGAACTTTCAAATCGCACGGCGGTGAACGCGCTCGTTACCGCGCAAAAATTATGAAAGATACAGGGAAGTTATACGTTGTTGCAACGCCAATTGGTAATTTAGCTGACATCACCTTTCGCGCTATTGAAACGCTCAAATCTGTTGATTTAATCGCCGCTGAAGATACCCGTCACGTCAAAATGCTGTTACAGCATTACGGAATCAGCAATAAAGTGATTGCTTTGCATCAACATAATGAAGAAAAAGCTAGCGCGGAAATCATTGAAAAATTAAAGTCAGGTTTATCGATTGCGCTCGTTTCCGATGCAGGCACGCCACTAATCAGTGACCCAGGAATGCCTGTTGTGAAAGCGGTTCAGCAGGCAAATTTAACGGTTGTGCCAATTGTGGGCGCGTGTGCTTTAATTGCCGCACTTTCGGTAGCTGGTGTTGCGATTACGCCTTTTACGTTTGAAGGTTTTGCGCCACGAACTTCGTCAGCGCGAAAAACGTTTTTTTCGCAACGTGCTGAAATTTCAACAACATGGGTTTTTTATGAATCATGCCATCGGATTTTAGATTGTTTGCAAGATATGGCAGCTGTTTTACCCGTTGAACGCGGGGTTGTGATTGCACGAGAATTAACAAAATTGCATGAAACGATTGTGAAATTGCCACTTGCTGAAATGGTTGAACTCGTCGCAAAAGATGCCAATATGCGAAAAGGCGAATTTGTCGTCATCGTTGAAGGGGCAGAAAAAATCGATGTTTCAGATAACACAATCACACCAGAACAAGAACGGATTTTGAAATTATTACTCGCGGAATGCAGCGTCAAAAAAGCGGTCAATTTAACCGTTGAAATTACGGGCGGCAAAAAGAAACCGATTTATCAAACAGCGTTAGCGTTAACTGCAAATTAAGAGCATCACTATTGAACACACAAATTCGTGCGGTTTGTTGTGTCTAAACACTCACAAACAAAAAAGGCGAGATTTCTCTCGCCTTTTTTATTAACTGTTAGCTTTTGACAAATTCAGTCAATTCGTCAAGTAATGGCGTTAGGTGTTTTAACGTTTCTTTGTAGGTTTCACAATTCAACAAAAAGTTATAGCGATATGCCTCTGCACAAACGGTTAAAGCAATTAGCGCATCGTGATATTTTACTTCTTCAACCTTCAAATCTGTTTCTTTTACAGCCTGTTTGAGCAATCTATCTAACTTATGAATCAATGGATACGCGCCAAATTCACTACGAGTTTCAAGAATGTGTTTTAGCAATAATTCAAACAATTGCTGAAAGTGAAAGCAGTGCATTGAGCAATCTTTGAATTTTACCTGTTCTAACAAATCACAATTCACGGCGTGTTGCCACGCTTTACCTCCTAAGTTTTCAACATTTTCAAATTGTTTTAATTTTTCTGCGTACATGATTACTTCCTCAAAAAATCCAAAAACAAAATTCTAGCACAAACAAAAAAGGCGAGATTTCTCTCGCCTTTTTTATCAACAAGCAAATCAAATGTTATTTTTTAATGTGCAAAAATAAATTAACACCTAAAGGTTCTTGTCTTACAGTAATTGATGATGCAGGTAAATTGCATTGTTGTGCCAATGCAATCAATGTTTCAGGGCTTCGATGATTTAAAAACCATTCACCTAATTCCATATAAGTGCGACTAGGATTATTTTCTGAAAAATTCCCAATAACCATTTCCCCGTTTTTTTCTAGCATTAAAAAATAACGTTTCAGCAAAAATTTAAAGGTTTTGTCGTTGAAATAATCAAATAAACCTGCTGACCAAATAAGACGATATTTTTTATCGGTTGAAAATCTAAGTGCATTCGCTTTTTTAAAATGAATCTGAGAAAGCCAATCACTGCACAAATCTTTAGCAAAATCGATTGCCTCTTTATCTTGGTCTAAGCAATCGAAAAACAAGCCATTTACAGGACAAGTTAGGAAAAACTCTTGCATATCACGCCCTGAACCCGATGCGATATTTAAGATGTCGAATTTTTCTGCTTGCGAATTTAAACGTGTAGTTTCAAGTGATTTGAGTAATTCAATAAAATACGTTTTTCTATTTCTGACTGCTTGTACTGCGGCTGTTGAATGAAAATATAAATCCCATTCTGCAAAATGTTTTTTTTCTGCAACATGATGGCAATAAATTTTATCGATAATTTCAAAATCTCCAGCATGTCCATGTGGTTTTAAAAATACATGACCTTGCAATGTTTTTGTTGTCATCATTGCATTGCCAAAAGCATTGCGAATAGCTTCTATGTCTTGAGCAGATAATTTGCCATTAGCAATATCATCTGCTATTTGTTGCAACCATTTTTCAAAAGTTGGATAGTCTTCTGGCTCTAGTCCGCCTTTATTTTTCAAGCAGTGCAAATAATCAATATAAGATTCAAGAGAGGTAAAAAAATCCATTTACTTTACCTCCAAATCAAAAATGTTGGTTTTCAACCATGTCTTAATTTTATCTTTACAAGTGTTTGCCTCTCCTTCGGATGAATCACAATCCATTTCTGCAAATTGAATTAAAAAATCACGCGATTTTTCGGTTGCTGTTTGAATGGCATCTTGATTTTGAATGGCAAATTGATCATGTTCACAATGAAGTGGTGGACTTAATTCATAGTAATTATTTGGATAGTGATAAAACTTGATGATATTCCTAGTTTTGTCATCTCTTTTGGTATGAGAGGTTGAATAAGAATCTTGAATTACATGAAGTGCAGAACCAAGTAAAAGTAATCCTGTAGTTCTACTTTGTGATGTTATTTTTTCAGAACAGGTGGCTTTATTAAATTCATCTTTATTTGGATATTCTCCATAACCCAATTGACCACAGCGTTGTAATAATTTAAAAACATTCATTCCTTTACGCGGAATAGTGTTATTGTTTTCAATGAAATCATCATATTCACATTCGCCTTCATAGCCAGTTAAAAATTTATAAGTATCATTGTTGGAAATTGTCGCGTTTTTAATTTTTTCTAACGCATAAAAATCAGCTGATTTAATTTTTAAATCTATTTCTCGTGCTAAGTTAAAATTTTCTGCAACATAATCAATAATCCTTTTTTGAGTCAATGTTGGTTTTTCATCACCAAGTGATGCCATAGCATGTAAAAACTGCGATTCACCATAATGTGAACTGTTTGTTAATGTACCTATTTTTTTGAGTGTTTTTTCAAAAAGTCTGGCATTAGGATAATCATTAAAAAACATGTAATGATCTCTTCTTAATATGCCTGTTGGATCATCGTTAAATTCTACGCCTGATATTAGAGGATCGTTTGATGAGTATGCGTGATCCTCCTGCTTAAGGTTATTACACTCGTTATTAAAAAGTCCCCACAGGCGAAAACTTTCAGTTTTTTCATAGTGTTTACAAAAACTTTTTGTTGCTTCGGCAGTGATAATTTCATGCACTGGCATTGCAGAAAAAACTTTGTAACAAGTATCGTCCTCACAATTTTTATCTATTTCTCTTTTAAGGTCTGGATTTTTATTCCATTCCATAGAATTGTGGGCTTCAGGTTTAATTTCAAAAGCAAAACTTGGTGTGCTGATTAGCACAAAAAACGTTAATAAAAATTTATACATAATTTTTCTCCAGACAATAAAAAACCCGCTGACACTCAACGTATCAACGGGTTTGGTGAAATAATTTAAGACAAAAAACTTGACTTGCGCTAAATCAACAGCACAATTTTTTGCTTGCTTGCTTGCTTGCTTGCTTGCTTGCTTGCTTGCTTGCTTGCTTGCTTGCTTGGGTCATGTTTTGTCCTTTGTGGTGAATCAAAATTTTTGCGAATTGTGAAATAAGTTTTTTAAATTGGCAAACTTTTTGTGACAAATAGGCAAAAAAATAGCGCGACTTAAAAAAAGCCGCGCTGAAACTTTAAAACTTTTTTACACTTGCGTGTGCTATTCGATAATTTTGTATTGCGACGCGGATTCATTGACCCGATCACGCAATTCTTTTCCCGGTTTAAAATGCGGAACGTGTTTTTTCGCAAGTGCAACCGATTCGCCTGTTTTAGGATTACGTCCAATACGCGGCGGACGCACACGCAACGAAAAACTGCCAAAGCCACGAATTTCAATGCGTTCACCAGCCGCTAACGCTTGATTCATTTGCTCGATAATACATTTGACTGCCAACTCAACATCTTTTAAAGCGAGATGGTTTTGTTGCTTTGTCAGCACATCAATTAGTTCAGATTTTGTCACCTTCGCTCCTGTCAAAAATAAAAAAGGAGACGCGACAAGCCGCATCTCCCCTTAAAACTTAAAGTTTTATTTTTCCATTTGTTGCTTAAAAATATCACCCAAAGTCGGTGCAGCAACGTTTTGTGCTGAAGCAGAATAATCTTTTGCAGAAACCGTGTGTTCTTTTTCTGCACGCGGACTTTCTTCTTTTGCTTTCATTGACAAACTAATCGTTTTCGATTTTTTATCAATGCCGACAAATTTTGCTTCAACGTTGTCACCAACATTCAAAGTTAAATCTTTCGCAAAATCTGTTGCACGCAAATAACCTTCAACGCCGTCTTCTAAGCTAATTGTTGCGCCTTTGGCGTCAACTTCTTTAACAGTGCCTTTTACAGCACTATTTTTTTCGTGTGATGCCAAGAAATTTTGGAACGGGTCTTGTGCTAATTGTTTGATGCCAAGTGAAATGCGTTCACGTTCAGAATCAACAGCTAAAATCACAGTGTCAATTTCGTCGCCTTTTTTAAAGTCACGCACTGCATTTTCGCCTTCATCTGCCCATGAAATATCAGACATGTGAACCAATCCATCAATACCGCCATCTAAACCGATAAAGATACCGAAATCAGTGATTGATTTGATTTTGCCAGAAATTTTGTCGCCTTTATTGTGAGTTGCCGCGAATTCATCCCATGGATTTGGTTTGCATTGTTTCATGCCAAGCGAAATGCGACGACGTTCTTCGTCGATTTCCAAGACCATGATTTCAACTTCATCACCGAGTTGAACCAATTTAGAAGGATTAACGTTTTTGTTTGTCCAATCCATTTCTGAAACATGGACTAAACCTTCAACGCCTTCTTCGATTTCAACGAAGCAACCGTAATCGGTTAAGTTGTTGACTTTACCAAATACGCGCGTGCCTGCTGGATAACGACGTGCAATGTTGAGCCATGGGTCTTCACCCATTTGTTTCATGCCGAGTGAAACGCGGTTTTTGTCTTTGTCATATTTTAAGACTTTAACATTGATTTCTTGACCGATTTCAACACATTCAGATGGATGACGTACTCTTCTCCACGCCATATCAGTAATATGTAACAAGCCATCAACGCCGCCCAAATCAATAAATGCGCCGTAATCAGTAAGGTTTTTTACAACACCTGTCACGATTGCGCCTTCTTCAAGCGTTTTGAGTAATTCTTCGCGTTCTGCGCTGTATTCTTTTTCAACCACTGCACGGCGTGAAAGAACAACGTTATTGCGTTTTTGGTCAATTTTGATGACTTTGAATTCTAAATCACGACCTTCCAAGAAAGTGGTGTCTCGAACAGGACGAACATCAACGAGTGAACCAGGTAAGAATGCACGCAATGCACCAACATCAACCGTAAAGCCGCCACGCACTTTACCGTTAATACGACCTGTAATCGTCACATCGTCTTCAAATGCTTTTTCGAGTTCAAACCAGGCTTTGTTTTTCTTCGCTTTATCGCGTGAAAGAAGAGTTGCCCCTAAACCATCTTCAAATAAATCCAATGCAACTTCAATTTCATCACCAACTGAAACTTCTAATTCGCCGTTAGCATTCAAAAACTGCCATTTTGGAATCACGCCTTCTGATTTCGAATGCGTACTGACAATAATCATGTCGTTTTCGATGTCGATAACCGTACCCATCAACATCGCGCCAGGACTCATTTTAGTTTTAGTTAAACTTTCTTCTAGTAATGCAGCAAAACTTTCGCTCATTTTGTTTCCTAAAGATTAGCTTGTTAAACCAACCTTTTTTGTATAGTAAATAGTGAATAAAAAACCGTAGATTATCTACGGCGGTTCATAAAAATATCCGTTAGCGGATTAAACTTAACACTTCTGCAACCACATCTGAAATGCTCAGGGTTGAAGAATCAATATAAACAGCGTCAGCAGCTGGTATAAGTGGGGCAAATTGCCTTTCACTGTCACGCTGATCGCGTTCTTGTATATCGGCTGTTATCTGTGAAAGATTAGCATCAATTCCTTTGAGTTTCAACTGTTTATAACGTCTTTGCGCTCTTTCTTCAGCACTTGCTGTCAAAAAAAATTTATATTTTGCCTCTGGAAAAACAACCGTTCCCATATCCCGACCATCGGCAACTAAACCTGGTGGTTGTAAAAAATTATGTTGTTTTTGCAGCAATGCAGCTCTCACTTGTGGAATCACTGCAATTTTTGAAGCGATATTGCCCGTACTTTCCAATGCAAGTAAATCAGCAATATCTTGCCCATTGAGCCAAACTGCTCGATCTTCGCTACATTCAAAATGCAAATCCATTGCCAAAGCAGCTTCGACAATATCATCAATACTGCCATGCTCAATGTCTTTTTCAGTAATTTCAAGAGCTAATGCCCGATAAATCGCGCCACTGTCCAAATAATGCCATCCTAATTCTTTTGCAACTAAACGGCTGACTGTGCCTTTTCCCGCGCCACTAGGACCATCGATGGTTAAGACGGTTTCCATTAATTTTCCTCGCTAATGAGTTTTAAACCTAAATTTGTCGCAATGGCTTTAAATTCTGGAAAAGAAGTGTTCACATTCGCGCAATCTAAAATCGTAATCGGTGCATTTGCTCTCAATCCCGCAATTGCAAATGCCATTGCAATGCGATGGTCGCCGTGTGATTCAATCGTTCCGCCGCCAATTTTGCCGCCTTGAATAATCATGCCGTCTGGGGTTGGCTGTGCGTCAATTCCTAAAATTTGCAACCCATCCGCCATGACTTGAATTCGGTCAGATTCTTTAACGCGCAATTCTTCTGCGCCTGTTAAGAGAGTTTTGCCTTCGGCACAGGCAGCCGCAATAAATAAAACGGGAAATTCATCAATAGCAAGCGGTACTAAATTTTCAGGAATTTCAATCCCTTTTAATTTTGCAGAAGTCACGCGCAAATCAGCAACAGGTTCGCCACCGACCACACGTTCATTCAAAATTTCGATATTTGCGCCCATCAAACGCAAAATATCAATCACGCCTGTGCGTGTTGGGTTGATGCCGACGTGTTTAAGTAGCACATTTGAATTTTCAGCAATCGACGCACCCACTAAAAAAAATGCCGCTGAAGAAATATCACTCGGTACGTCAATGCTCATAGCTGTCAATTTTCCGTCAGCCGTGATGCTCGCTTGATTGCCATTTACAGAAACAGGATAACCAAAACCATTTAACATGCGTTCAGTATGGTCACGAGTTGGCGCAGGTTCGGTAACTTTCGTTTCGCCTTGTGCGTACATGCCAGCAAGCAACAAACAAGATTTTACCTGTGCGCTTGCCATCGGCATTTCGTAATCTATGCCAACCAATTGTCCTGCTTTACCTGTAATTTCTAATGGTGCAGTGCCTTTTTCGGTGGTGTTAATTTCTGCGCCCATTTTAGCAAGCGGTTCTGTGACACGTTTCATTGGACGTTTTGATAACGATTCATCACCAGTTAAAACGCAGTTGAAATTTTGCCCTGCGAGTAATCCGCACAAAAGACGCATCGACGTTCCAGAATTACCCAAATAAAGCGGGCTTTTCGGAGCTTTCAGTCCGTGTTTGCCTACGCCGTGAATGGTGACGCAACCTGCGCCCGTACGTTCAATTTCAACGCCCATATCTTGAAAGGCTTTGAGCGTTGCCAGCGCATCTTCGGCTTCCAAAAAACCTGTAACGTGCGTGGTTCCTTCTGCAAGTGAACCGAGCATAATTGAGCGGTGCGAAATGGATTTATCACCTGCAACTCGTGCTTCACCATTTAATGAACCGTCATTTTGAACATGAAAAGTTATTTTTTTTGACATATTTTTTCCTAAGTTGTGTATTGTTTTAGCCACGCAAAAATCCAATAACGAGTGGCTTTTGCGTAAAATGTAACAGAAACCGAAAACCAAACAAAAATATCTCAAAAATTATGACAACAAAAAATACTGCGTGGCTTGATGAAATCCGCTACACCGATGAAGGATTAGTCCCCGCGATTGCACAAGATGCAACGACGGGCAAAGTGTTAATGTTTGCCTGGATGAATCGAGAATCGCTGCAACTGACCGAGCAAGAAGGTTACTCAGTTTATTGGTCACGTTCACGCAAAAAATTATGGCGCAAAGGTGAAGAATCGGGGCATAGACAGAAAATTATCAGTCTTCAACTCGATTGTGACGAAGATGTTTTACTGCTCAAAATTGAACAAGAAGGTGGCATTGCTTGCCACACGGGACGCGAAAGTTGTTTTTATCGCCAGTTGATTGAAGGGCAATGGCAAAGCGTAGAAGATGTTTTGAAAAATCCCGATGATATTTATCGGTAAATTTTGGTAGCGGATTCTTTGAATCCGCTTTTCAGTTTTTAGCACAGTGTTCGGCTAACCACATTGAAAATTCCGCACGCGGTATTTCTACTGCGCCAAAACTTACCAAATGCGAACTATAAACCTGGCAATCAATCAATTTGAAATCGTACTGTTTTAGATAATCGACACAATGAACAAAGGCAACTTTTGAAGCATCTGTGACACTATGAAACATGGATTCACCAAAAAAGATTTTGCCTAATGCAACGCCATACAACCCGCCCACTAATTCATCGTTTTGCCACGCTTCAAATGAATAGGCAAAACCTTGTTGATGAAGATTGGAATAAGCTAATTTAATGTCATCGCTAATCCATGTTCCTTGTCCATCGGCGCGTAACTGAGCGCATTTTTCAATAACTAAATCAAAGGCTTGATTAACGGTGACATCAAATTTATTTTGACGAATCGTTTTCGCTAATTTTTTTGAAATGTTTAATTTGTCTGGAAAAAGTACAAGTCGTGGATCTGGCGACCACCATAAAATGGGATCATTTTCGTTAAACCACGGAAATACGCCATGTCGATAAGCGTTTAACAGTCGCTCGCTGGACAAACATCCACCCACTGCAAGCAAACCGTTTGGGTCTTGCAATGCCTTTTGCAAAGACGGAAACGGTTGCGTTGGATTGTTTTCATCAAGAACGAGTAAGTTCATCGATAACAGTTTTTATCTTACGCTTGAGCTTTCGGTAATTGTTGGCAAATTTTCACAAGTTAAATCCATGAAGTTTTTCAAATTTGTAGCGGTTTCTGAATTCGCTTTATAAACATCTTGAGAAGTCATTCCCGTTGAATCTGTCGAGTAAGTCAGCAATGGCACTTTCGTTTTTTTGTTATAAGCCACATAAGAAGCAGATCTACTTCCCATTGCGCCAAATGAATCATTTGTCGAAATGTAGCTCATTCCTGTAAAAGGACTATCACCATTTGCTTGAACTTCTGAAGTCACTGCTGTGATTTTTTTTACAAGCAGACTTTTATCAATTTGCAACGAATAAGTCACACTCGAGACTAAATCACCTGTTTCATATTTGATGACCATTTTTTTATTATCTTGAATCGAACAAGTTTTTTTCACGCTGCGTTCTGGTTCGTTTGGATTCATTGAATTTACGCCACCGAAAGAACGTTCAACCACTTTTTCTAACAAAACAGCTGATTGTGCTGCACTTGCAAACGCAAGTGTTAATGATGCGATGATAATTTTTTTCATTATTTTTCCTCTCAATTATTGTTAATTTGTTTGTGCTAAAAAGCGATATTTGTGATTTGGTTTGTGCAATCACTACAAAACTCCTCGCTAATTTTTCAACGACGACAAAACAACTACTTTATCACCATTTCTGGTTAATCAAGCGACCATGCAATTCTTCATAATCTGGAAATGCGGTGTCGAAACTCAACAATTTAGCATTATGAATCAAAGCAGTTGCAATGATAATTCTATCTTGTGGGTCTTTATGATGTTCAGGCAATGAAACAGCCAAATTTGCAATGCTTGGTGTAACAGGCAAAAAACGAACACATTCCGAGGCTTCAACTTCTTCAAACCATTCTTGAAAAGAACAACCTAAATCAATTCGTTCGTGTCGAACTAACCACGCCAGTTCAAAACAAGAAATTGCAGAAACGGCAACTTCACTTTCTTCAATTAGGTCAATAAGCGATGAAGATAATTTATTTGAAATTTGATTTGTCCACCAATGCCAAATGTGTGTATCTAACACAATCATTCAGACATTCCCCAATCTTCAGCGGTCAAACTATTCATCACATCGCCTAATTCTTTAACACGACCTGCAAATTTTGCAGGCGGTTTTCGTCGTTTAATTGGTAATTCAGGCGAATCATTTAACGGCAATAAAATTATCTCAACGCGCTGATGCTGCAATTCTTTTGGAATCGAAACTTGCACAAACTCTGGTGCATCATCATAAATTTGTCTAAATGCAATCACTACAAAACTCCTCGCTAATCTTTCAACAATGACAAACTTTAATGCGCTAAAGACATATTAAACCTATCAACAAAAGATGCCATGAGATGTTGAATTAAGTTATACACGATAATTGGAATCATAATTTCAGGATGGTCAGCTAATGCAATCGACGCTAACACCAATGCAGTTCCGTTGTTACTCATGCCTAATCCGAACATTAAAGACAGTGTATTTTTGCGATTAGTACGAAAAAATTGTGCTAAATAATAACCCGAACTAAATGTCACCAAACACAACAAACTGGTAATCACGACGATGGCTAGTAAAAAATCTATATCAGGATTTGATACAATTTTTGGCAAAACGACTGCCGCATTCATATAGTTCAACAGCAACAACACCAAATAATTACAAAGTTTTAAATTCACTCTAAACGAATCGACAAATCTTTGATGCAAAAAATAGCGGGTAAAGATTCCCAATAAAGTTGGCAAAACAACCCAAATGCCCAAAAATCCGATGGTTGTACCCGATGCAATTTCGTGTAAATCTTCCGAATAATCACCTGTTGTTACAAAACCAACTGAATGAAAAATCAACGGTGTGAATAACGGGCTTAATAACGTCGTAACTAAAACCAAACTCAAACTTAATGCCAAATTTCCGTTTGTATTTTGTGTCCATGCAGTTGATGCGCCTGCAATCGGCATAGCTGCAATAAAAGCCAATCCAACTAAAATTTGTTGAATTTCTTCTGAATTATGCCAAGGCAACATAAACACGCTAATTAAAACGATAAAACATAATGGCACTAACGAATTACCAACTAAGCCGCTGATTAACATTTTTGGATATTGCCATGTTTGACGAAGTTCTTGAGTATTTACTCCAAGTCCTGCATTGAACAGCAAAATTGCAAGCATCAACAATGGTAAAGAAACAATGATAGGAGATGATGCTGAAAAAAATTGAATATTTGCAAATTCAACATCTCGTAATGTCAAACCTAACGTTGGAAACATCATCGCCAATCCATACGAACCAATCACTAACCAAATTAACTTGTGATGAATCCAATGTGTCAATAAATGTAACGTATTCATAAAAACCTACTTTGTTGTAATTACCAATAAACCAGCCATCATTAGGCAAGCTCCAATAATGATACGAAGTGTAATTGTTTCGTGAAGAATTAGAGCCGCTAATAAAATCGCAACAATAACACTACCCTTATCAATCAAAGCAACAGTTGCAACATCTCCAAATTTTAAGGCTTTGTAATAAAACACCCACGATAACGCGGTTGTTGCACCTGATAAACCTAACCAAAAGAAATTTTCTTTGCGAAGCAAACTAATTTCAGATTGGGCAATAGTTGAAATAGCAAACAGGATAATAAAGAAAAAGACAAAAATAGTTCGTAGCGATAAGCCCAATTCTGCTGATATGCCTGTTAAACCTTGTTTAGCAATCACAGACGTGAATCCAGCGAAAAACATTGAAATAAAAGCATAAATAATCCAACGGTCTATCATTATTTTTCTAAAATTTAAAAGTAAAAGGCACAATGTGCTGTGCCTTTTTAGAAAATTATTACCCCAACGTCTCCAACCGAATCCGATTCACCTTTCCAGTTACCGTATTTAATTGTTCAATTTTCGCAATCGCGGCATTCAAATTGCGCTCTTGAGTGACTTGCGTGAGCAAAATAATTGGCACAATCGTTTCATTTTTGGCAGGTGGTTTTTGCAAAATCGCTTCGATGCTAATGTCACAATCCGCCAAAATTCGCGTCACGTCCGCTAAAACGCCCGATTTATCTTCGGCGTGCAAACGCAAGTAATACGCGGTTTGGAAATCCTCCGCAGGCAAAACAGGAATATCCGCCAGCGCATTCGCTTGGAACGCCAAATGCGGAACGCGATTTTCGGGGTCACTAGTCAACGCACGCACCACATCAATCACATCGGCAACCACCGCAGAACCTGTTGGCTCTGCGCCTGCGCCTGCACCGTAATACAACGTCGCGCCAACCGCATCGCCTTTCACTAACACCGCATTCATCACGCCATTCACATTGGCAATCAAACGACGTTCAGGAATCAATGTTGGATGCACACGCAATTCAATGCCTTTTTCAGTTTTACGCGCAATGCCCAAACTTTTAATCCGATAACCTAACTGCTCGGCATATTCCACATCGGTACGAGTAATTTGCGTGATGCCTTCGGTATAAACTTTGTCAAACTGCAACGGAATCCCAAACGCAATAGACGCTAAAATCGTCAACTTATGTCCTGCGTCAATCCCTTCCACGTCAAAAGTCGGGTCAGCTTCGGCATAACCTAACGCCTGCGCTTCGGCTAATACGTCGGCAAAATCACGACCTTTGTCGCGCATTTCGGTCAAAATAAAATTGCCTGTGCCGTTGATAATGCCTGCAAGCCATTCGATTTGATTACCGCTCAAACCTTCACGAATCGCTTTGATAATCGGAATCCCGCCAGCAACCGCTGCTTCAAATGCGACGATGACACCTTTTTCGCTGGCTTTAGCGAAAATTTCGTTGCCATGCAACGCAATCAACGATTTATTTGCGGTCACAACGTGTTTGCCGTTTTCAATGGCTTTTAAAACCATGTCTTTAACAACGCCTGCACCGCCAATCGTTTCAATGATGATGTCAATTTCGGGGTCGTTGATGATGTCGTAACCGTCGGTGGTGAGTTCCATTTTTGACGTATCGCACAACCGTGCTTTCGGTAAAAATCGCGCTGACGCACTTTTGATAATGATTTCACGACCTGCACGACGCGCAATTTCAGCCGCGTTGCGTTGCAAAACCACTGCCGCGCCACCGCCGACAGTGCCTAATCCTAAAATACCTATTTTTACTGGTTTCATCATTCTTCCTTAAATTAAGCCGTCTTTTTTAAACATCGCCTTGATGCCGCGAATGGCTTGGCGAGTACGGTTTTCGTTTTCAATTAAACCAAAACGCACATGGTCATCGCCGTATTGTCCAAAACCAATACCAGGTGCAACCGCAACTTTCGCTTCGATTAACAATTTTTTGCAGAATTCAAGCGAACCCATTTCTAAATACGCATCAGGAATTTTTGCCCAAACAAACATCGTGGCTTTCGGTTTTTCAACTTTCCAACCAGCGGCATTTAAACCATCACAAAGCACATCACGGCGTTTTTGGTACATATCGGAAATTTCTTTGACGCATTCTTGAGGCCCTTCGAGCGCGGCAATTGCGGCAATTTGAATTGGCGCAAAGGTGCCATAATCCAAATACGATTTAATCCGTGACAATGCGCCGACTAACTCTTTGTTTCCACACATAAAACCTACGCGCCAACCAGGCATGTTGTAACTTTTTGAAAGCGTGAAAAATTCGACTGCAATATCTTTCGCACCTTCGACTTGCAAAATCGACGGGGCAACGTAACCATCAAACGCAATATCGGCATACGCTAAATCGTGAACCACCCAAATGTTATGTTCTTTTGCAATCGCAATAATTTTTTCAAAAAAGTCTAATTCGACACATTCGCTGGTTGGATTACCAGGAAAATTGAGAATCAACATTTTGGGTTTGGGATAGCAATTGTTGATAGCGTTAATCAATTCTTCAAAGAAATTGCCGCCTTCAACAAGTGGGACGTGACGCACGTCCGCACCAGCAATGACAACGCCGTAAGGATGAATCGGGTACGCAGGATTTGGAACTAAAACTACATCACCAGGTCCTAACGTCGCTAACGCCAAATGCGCTAAACCTTCTTTTGAACCAATGGTGACAATCGCTTCGTGGTCAAAATTCAACTCAACATCAAAACGGGTTTTGTACCAGTTACAAATCGCTTTTCGCAAACGTGGCACGCCGCGCGAAACAGAATAACGGTGCGTATCAGGACGTTGCACCGCTTCGATTAACTTATCGACGATATGTTGCGGCGTGGCTTGGTCAGGATTACCCATGCCAAAATCGATAATATCTTCACCCGCCGCACGCGCTTTGGCTTTTAATTCGTTGACGATATTAAAAACGTAGGGAGGCAAGCGACCAATTCTAGGAAATTCGTTCATGAAAAGCTCTTTTAAAGTAATTAAGTAATAAAGTTGTGTAACTTACTGTTATGAATAAAAATCGTCAACAATTAAAAATCTGCATCTAACACAATTCGATAACGCGCTTTGCCTGAACGCAAATGTGCGAGCGCGTCGTTGACTTTACTCATCGGAAAATGTTCAACTTGTGGCGCGATATTGTGACGAGCGGCAAATTCGAGCATCGTTGCCATCGCCGCAGGTGAACCCGTTGGTGAACCTGAAACGCTTTTTTGTCCAAATAACAAATCAATCGCGGGAATTGGCATCGGTTCAAGTACCGCGCCAACAACGTGCAAACGCCCATTTGGTTTAAGCGTTTTGAGTAAAGTTGCCCAATCTAGTGGCACATTTGAAGTCACAATTAACATATCGAGCGAATTTGCCATTTTTAACAGCGAATCCGTGTCATAACTGGTGACAACATTGTGTGCGCCTAATTTTTTTGCTTCTTCGATTTTTGATTCAGACGTTGTGAAAGCCGTCACTTCACATCCCCAAGCATTAGCAAATTTCAAGCCTAAATGCCCTAAACCACCAATGCCAATGATGCCAACGTGATGCGTGGGTTTAATGTCGAAATTATAAAGCGGGGCAAACATCGTAATTCCGCCGCAAAGCAAAGGGCCTGCTGAACCTGCCTCTAAATTTTCAGGTAACGGTAAAACCCAAATCCAATGCGCTCGCATTTTGTTGGCAAAACCGCCTAAATGTCCGCCTGCAATTGTTGGCGTAGCTTGCGTGCAGAGATTGTGTTGACCCGTTTTGCATTCGTTGCAGTGCATACAGCTTCCCGAATTCCAACCCACGCCCACACGTTGCCCAACTTTTAGCCCTTTTACGTCTTTACCAATTGCGCTGATTTTGCCGATGGCTTCATGACCAGCAACAATTGGATAACGAGTAAAGCCCCAATCGTTGTTGATCATATTGATGTCAGAATGACAAATGCCGCAGTATTCAACGTCAATTTCAACGTCAATTTCAACGTCTTCTGCGCCAAGTTCGCCTAAATCTAAAGTAGTCAGTTTTAATACTTCTTTTGGCGCGTGCGCCGCCCAGCCTTGAATTTGTGTCATGATTTTTTCCTCTTTCAAATGTTTAACAATAAATGTGCGGGAGATTCCAAACATTCTTTAATGGTGACTAAAAACTGCACCGCGTCACGACCATCAATCAATCGGTGGTCGTAAGACAACGCCAAATACATAATTGGACGAATCACAATTTGCCCATTTTCAACCACAGGACGTTCTTTGATGGCGTGCATTCCTAAAATGGCTGATTGCGGGGGATTTAAAATTGGCGTAGAAAGCATCGACCCAAACACACCACCGTTTGTAATCGTAAACGTGCCGCCTTTTAAATCGTCGTAACTGAGTTTGCCCGTGCGCGTTTTTTCGCTGAAATCCACAATACTTTGTTCAATGCCTGCAAAATCAAGTTGGTCAGCGTCGCGCAACACAGGCACAATCAAGCCTTTTTCGGTACTGACAGCAATCCCAATATCGTAAAAACCGTGATAAATAATGTCATTTTCATCAATCGACGCATTGATAACAGGAAAGCGTTTTAAGGCTTCAATCGAGGCTTTCACAAAAAACGACATAAAACCGAGTTTCACGCCGTGCTTTTGCTCAAAACGTCCTTTGTATTGATTTCGCAGTTCAATTACATTTTGCATATTCACTTCGTTGAATGTTGTGAGCATCGCGGCGTTTTGTTGTGCTTGTAATAAACGTTCAGCCACTTTGGCACGCAAACGAGTCATTGGCACGCGCTGTTCAGGACGCAAATTTTGCACAGGCGTTGTCGGTTCTAATTCTTTGAGCGGTTCACTTTCCGCTGTTGGCGTTTGTACCTCTGGAACAATCATTTCTGCTTCTTGCAAAGTACGTTTATTCACCGCATCTAAAACATCGGCTTTCGTTAAACGACCGTCTTTTCCCGTGCCGATAATTTCACTGGCTTCTAAATTATGTTCACGCAACAAACGGCGAATCGACGGCGTAAGCGGACTGTCAAATTCTTCCTCTTCTTGCGACGTTTCAACAGCAATTTCTTTGCGTTCTAGCGTTGCTAAAATTTCGCCGCTAGTCACAATCGCGCCATCTGTTTTCAAAATTTCTCGCAAAATACCCGATTCAGGCGCGACGACTTCAAGCGTCACTTTATCGGTTTCTAAATCTACTAAACTGTCATTTTTCAACACGCTGTCACCAACTTTTTTATGCCAACTAATCAGCGTGGCATCGCTAACTGATTCAGGTAAATGCGGTACTTCAATTTTTAACGTCATAACCATTCTGTCTTCTTTTTGTGTTAGAAATTAGCGCGGATTCTAGCATTTTTTGGCAAATTTAAAGTCGCAAATTCGCGCAAACGTTGACACACCGCGCAATATCGTAACAATGCTGTTTTAACTTTTTTAATTCGAGCATTCACGATGACACCACTTTTCTATCAAGGCGTAAAAAAAACCATCGTGCCGCGTCCTGTTTTACAACAAAGCGACGATTTTTCTGATTTATCTCCTGTTTTGAAACGTATTTTTTTAGCGCGTGGCATTACAACTAGCGAGCAATTAGACCGCCATTTAAATACCCTGCCCTCTCCGTTTTTATTATCAAATATGGAAACGATGGTCGCGCATTTGATTAGTGCGTTGCAGGCACAACAACGCATTTGCATTGTTGCCGATATTGACGCTGATGGCGCAACGAGTTGCGCGGTTGCGATAAAAGGTTTACGTTTGCTTGGTGCAGAAAATGTGGATTTTGTCGTGCCGAATCGGTTTGAACACGCTTACGGTTTAACGCCTGAAATTGTAGAAATTGCTGCACAAAAAAACGCACAAGTTTTAATTACTGTTGATAATGGCATCAGCTCTCACGAAGGCGTTTTAGCCGCAAAAGCGCGTGGCATGAGCGTGTTAATTACTGATCATCATTTGCCCGCAAAACAATTGCCACAAGCCGATACAATTGTGAATCCCAATTTAAAAAACGATGATTTTCCTAGCAAATCGATTTCGGGCGTGGGCGTGATTTTTTACGTTTTATCCGCATTGCGAACAAAGTTGCGGGAAAAAAATTGGTTTGCTCAGCAACAAATTCTTGAACCGAATTTAGCGCAATTGCTTGATTACGTTGCGCTGGGTACGGTTGCCGATGTCGTGGCACTCGATAAAGTGAATCGCGCTTTGGTGCATCAAGGTTTAATGCGAATTCGGAGCGGCAAAGGTCATGCGGGCGTTTTAGCGTTAATCGAAGCGTCGGGCAAAAATCCTGCAACGATGCACGCCAGTGATTTTGGTTTTTCGGTTGCGCCACGTTTGAACGCGGCGGGACGTATTCAAGATATGTCTTTAGGAATCAACTGTTTGCTCGAAGACGATTACGCGAAAGCAAGAGAAATGGCAGCGCAACTCGACGCGCTCAATAATGAGCGGCGCGAAATCGAAAATACCATGAAACAAGAAGCGATGAATTTGCTCAACGATACTTTCGCGCTCGATAAACCGCATGAAAAATGGGGCGTGTGTTTGTTTGATGAAAATTGGCATCAAGGCGTAATCGGGATTTTAGCCGCGCGAATCAAAGACCGTTTGCATCGCCCAGTGATTACTTTTGCCCCTGCGGGAAATGATTTATTAAAAGGTTCGGGACGTTCAATTGAAGGCGTGCATTTACGCGACGTTTTAAGCGATATTGCCACGCAACAACCGAATTTGATTTTGCAATTTGGCGGTCACGCGATGGCGGCAGGATTGAGTTTGCATACGCATAATTTGCCACTTTTTACGATTGCTTTTGATGAAATGGCGCGGCAACGCATGAGCGAAATGGATTTACAGCAAAAAATTCTCTCTGACGGGGAATTAAACGAAACCGAGTTGAGTTTGGAATTTGCAGAAATTCTGCAAACTGTGACGACGTGGGGGCAGCATTTTCCAGAACCGATTTTTCACGGCATATTTGAAGTGGTGAATGTGCGTATTTTAAAAGACGCGCATTTGAAATTGCTGGTGCGAATTAACGCGGCTGGGCAAGAACTTGAAGCGATTGCATTTAATGTGGATAAGCCTGAAATGTGGCAAGGTATGCGCCGTGTTTTGCTCGCATATAAACTCGACATTAACCATTATCGCGGCAACAAAACTTTGCAACTGATGGTGCAGTATTTGGAAAAAGTGTTGTAATTTTAAAACTGTAGGGGCGGGTTCTAAACCCGCCCATCATTCACGAATGTTTCATAACGAAAAACAATAATTGCAATCGTCGAAATTGCGTGGATGCAGGGCGGGTTTAGAACCCGCCCCTACAGATTATTTACCGCTTTTCAAAACACCAACCAGCCACGCGATTTCGTCTTTATTCATCGACGCTTTCCACGATGACATCATCGTGCCTTTGCGACCGTTATAAATCGTATCAATCAACATATCGTCGGCTTTATTGGCGAGTGTTTCAGGCTTCAACGCAGGACCAATCGCACCTTTTAATTCCGCGCCATGACAAGAACTGCAAGTATTTTGCAACAAGCGTTTGATTTCAGCTTGTTTTTCTGCGGAAGGTTCGGCCGCAAAACTTGAACTTGCAAACAGCGCGAGTATCAAAAAAAGCCATTTTTTCATTATTGCGCCCCTTTCATTTCATCAGGTGACAAACCGCGTGTCATGTATTTCACGCGACCGCGAGAGAATAAACCTGCTGGACTTTCCATTGGAATCGAAGCCACTTTTTCAAGTGTATTTGAATCATAAACGACGACTTCATTACCGTCATAACCTGCGCTGACATACAAGAATTTTCCGTCTGCGCTGTATTCAGGGAAATAAGCGTGTCCACCGACTTCAAGTGTTTTCACCACTTCGAGTTTTTTCTTATCTATTAACTGAATCGTGCTGGCGCGTTTGTCTTTAGAAATAATGTCAACGGCAACATAAGGTGCATTAGCATGAGCCGCTGGTGATTCTGTGCCGCCAGAAACAGAAATTTGTTTCACGACTTCCATTTTGTCTAAATCCCAAACGCTCACGACCATTTTGTCGCAATCGCCAAAGTTGGTACCAAAACCTAACGTGCGTTCGTCAACTTTTACCGCGCTACCACCGCCAACATGTGGTACACAACCCGCAGGCAATTTTTTAATCAATTTGCGTTCTTTCAAATCAATTGCCGCAACAATGCTGTCATCATACGAAGCCACCATCAATTTTTGTCCGCCGTGTGTTAAGAACGCATCGTGCAAATGACGACCGACATCGGTAATTTTGGTGACTGGGAAATCGTCTTTTAAATCCACAATCCAAACTTGACCAGCGTTTTCAAGCGCAATCGCAAACACGTCGGCAAATGGCGTTCCAATGACCATACCTGAATCTGAACTCACATGTTTGCCGTCTGGGTCGATACCTTCGAGTTCAAACGTTTTCAATGGTTCAAGCGTATCCGCATTCAAAATCACCGCGTTATGTGGCACAAATGAACCCGCCATGATGTATTTACCATCGCGTGAAACGCCCATACCTGGACCATTCATGCCCGTTTTAATGCTACGCACCACTTGCATTGAATACAAATCAACTTTGAAAATTTCTGCAGTATCGGTTTTGACGTAAGCCCAACGTGGATTTGCTGGATTGAAATCAATGATATGCGCGGCGGTGCCTGTATGAACTTCGCCGATTTTTTGATGGGTCACGCTGTTAATGAAAACGGCTTTGGATTCATTGCCACGTCCAAATTTACCGCGAGCCGCAACACCGATAATGTTGTCCATGCTATCGATTTGATAAGTCGGTTTGTTTGGCAACGTGCTTTCGTCTTTGATATGAACATGGAGCGATTTTTTCATATCGTCAATTGTCCACGCAGGATTTGGCTGTTTTGGTGTAGTTTGTAAATGTTTGACTAAACCGCGAATGTCGTCATCGCTCAATTTGCCATAAAACGGAGGCATCAAGGTATCAAAACTGCCCGTCATCACAATACTGCGTAATGCAGTGGGGCTACGACCTTTCAATGTTTCTGAATTCAAAGCGGGCGCGATATAACCGCCGTGGTCTGCACCGTGACAGCCCGCACAATTTTCTTGATACAGCGCGTGCATTCTTTGTTTTTCGTCATTAGCGGCATTTGCGCTAAGTGACAAGGCAGTCAATACTGCTAACGATAAAATTTTTCTTGTTATTTTCATGAGTTAAAACCCTCCTGAGGTGATAGTGAATCAATAGTATAGCTTGTTTTGACGCATTAAATGCAACCTATATCGATTCGATATTTTTATTGACAATTCAAAAGGCTTTTTATAGTATCGATTCGCCACAAAAATAAAAAGGCACGCAAACGTCTCGAACGTTTAGCGATAACAATAAAAAACAATGAGGAAAATTGACATGAATCAAAATAACGAACAAATCGAAGAAAACGATAAATTTTGGCTTTATATCGGCGGTGTAGTGCTTGCCATTGTCACAACAATTGTGCTGGTCAAACAAAGTGAAAATGAAAAATTTGCGCCAATTGAACAACAGCTGCATGAAGAAATGTCGCAAATGAACATTCGGATTTTAAGTTAAGGACGCAAATCATGAAATTATCAAAAATTAGCTTGGTGTTCGCGCTTTTGCTTGGAACAAACGCGACCAATGCAACTGAATACGTTTATCGGGATTTAATGGCAAATACATTGCCGAGCGTTTGTGCAGCGGCAGAGACGGCAAAAACTAATGCTGTGAAAGATTATACCATTGACCGTTTTGCAAAACGTTTTTGTCAATTGCAAGGTTATGGCTGGCACGTTGAGGAAATCAAAGATAAAGGTAAATTGATTTGCACAGATTGCAAAACAGGCAGTGCAAGCGACAAAAAACAATGTCATTTAGAAGATGTCGTTGTAACGTGCAAACGTATTAAACCTGGTTCAGTTGGAATGTTACCAGGTCAAAGTTAAGTAGTCCTCCTAGCGCGAAGAATTTACTTTTGTTAGCTTTGCGCTCTTTTTAGTTGAAATTTTTGTGCTAATCTTTGCGGATGTTAAAAAATTATGAGAGGCATTAAAAATAGATTTTATGGCAGACATTGATGTGTATGCTCCCATTGAACGCATGGTGGCGTTGATTCGTTCCGAAGAACGCCGCAGATGCACCGAATTAGGCTTGCAACCTGTCCATTTACAGATGCTTGACTATATTTCGCGCTGTAATCGTTTTAGTGATACGCCTGCTGCGCTGGCAAATTATTTAGGTATGACACGCGGCACGGTGTCTCAAACATTGTTGCTATTAGAACGTAATGGCTATATTGACAAAACGACAGATACGCAAGATAAGCGTGTGATTCATTTGAATTTAACGCCTTCAGGTGAAGAAATGCTATCGAAAGCGTGTCCTGCGAGTTTATTTAAAGAGGCTAATGAAATTTTTAGCAAAAATGATTTTATAAATCATGAAGATAGTTTTATGAATGCACTGCTCGCGCTTCAAAAAGCAAATCAGTCGCAAACGTTTGGTTTATGCAAAACTTGTAGATATTTCACACTCGTCACTGACGGTTTCACTTGTGGTTTAACAAAACAACCTTTGAGTGAAGCCGACAGTGAGAAAATTTGTCAAGAACACACCGTTGATTAAACACAAATCAACGATTTAAAAGTAATGTTCCAACACCTTGATCAGTAAATAATTCTAATAAAACGGCGTGTTCAACTCTGCCATCAATAATATGAACGCTAGTCACGCCGCCTTTTAACGCATCGGTTGCACAGCGCGTTTTAGGAATCATACCGCTAGAAATTGTGCCGTCTGCAATCAAATCATCAATATCTTTAAGCGAAAGCCCCGTTAAAAGTTCGCCTTTTTTATCTAAAATGCCAGCGGTGTTAGTGAGTAAAATCAACTTTTCTGCGTTCAATTCCTCAGCAATTTTACCCGCAACTAAATCAGCATTGATATTGTAAGAATGCCCATCTTCGCAAACGCCAATCGGCGCAATTACGGGAATAAAATCGCTGTGATTGAGCATATCTAAAACAGAGGTATCAACGCTGGTGACTTCACCAACATGACCTAAATCAATGAGTTCAAACGCTTCTTGATTATCAACCGCCGCTTTTTTGATTTTGATTTTTTTGGCGCGAATAAAATTACCGTCTTTGCCTGTTAAACCAACTGCTTTACCGCCATGTTGATTGATTAAATTGACGATTTCTTTGTTCACTAAACCGCCTAAAACCATTTCTACAACGTCCATCGTTTCCGTGTCAGTGACGCGCATTCCATCCACAAATTCAGAGGTTTTTCCAAGTTTGTTAAGCAAATTGCCAATTTGAGGCCCTCCGCCATGCACTACAATCGGCGTTAAACCGACTGATTTCATTAGCACAATGTCACGCGCAAAACTGTGTTTGAGCGCGTCGTCAATCATGGCATTGCCGCCAAATTTCACAACGATAATTTTATCTTTAAAACGCTGAATATAGGGCAATGCTTCGGTTAAGACAGACGCAATTTGATGAGCAGTATTTTTTTTCATAAAACCTAAAACAGACAATTAACGATGTTGAGGTGGCAAATCGCGTAAAACCTCGCCGACATAGAGTTGACGTGGACGACCAATGCGTTGCTCAGGATCGGCAATCATTTCATCCCAATGAGCAATCCAACCAATTGAACGTCCCATTGCAAAAATAGCGGTGAACATATTGGCAGGAATGCCGAGTGCGTGAAGCACAATGCCCGAATAAAAATCCACATTCGGATAAAGTTTGCGTGCAATAAAATACTCGTCTTCAAGCGCGATGCGTTCAAGTTCTAAAGCCAATTTAAACAATGGGTCGTCTTGCAACCCCAATTCTTCTAACACTTCATAACAGGTTTGACGCATGAGTTTTGCACGCGGATCGTAATTTTTATAAACCCGATGTCCAAAACCCATTAAACGGAACGGGTCGTTTTTGTCTTTTGCCCGTGCGATAAATTGCGGAATTTCTGATACGTCACCGATTTGTTGCAACATATTTAAAACGGCTTCATTTGCGCCACCGTGTGCCGCACCCCAAAGACAAGCAATGCCTGCGGTAATACAAGCATAAGGATTCGCGCCACTTGAACCCGCCAAACGCACCGTTGAAGTCGAAGCATTTTGTTCATGGTCGGCGTGCAAAACTAAAATTCTATCTAACGCACGCACCAAAACAGGATTCGGCTCATATTTGTCACAAGGCGTTCCAAACATCATGAACATAAAGTTTTCAACGTAGCTCATTCTGTTATTGGGATACATGAACGGTAGTCCCGTGCTGTATTTGTAACACATCGCAACAATCGTTGGCACTTTGGCAATCAAACGAATTGCACTCAAATCACGGTCTTTTTTAGAGGTAATATCGAGTGCATCGTGATAAAACGCCGATAACGCGCCGACTACCCCGACCATAATTGCCATCGGATGCGCGTCACGGCGAAAACCTTTGAAAAAGTTCGTTAATTGATCATGCACCATTGTGTGCATGGTAATGTTATTTTCAAATGCGGTGAGTTGCTCAGACGTTGGTAATTCACTATAAAGCAATAAATAACAGACTTCTAAAAATGAGCCACGTTTTGCAAGTTCTTCAATCGGATAACCGCGATAACGCAAAATGCCTTGTTCGCCGTCAATATAGGTAATATCAGACGAGCAACTCGCGGTTGAATTAAAACCTGGATCATAAGTGAACATGCCTGTTTTCTTATACAAGGCTTGAACATCGATAACATCTGGTCCGATCGTTCCTTTTAAAACAGGTAATTCACAAACGTGCTGTGAATTCTCGTCTAACAAAGTAATTTTGCGTGTTTCGGTCATATAATTTTTCTCGATGGTTTAGTGTTCGATGAACTTGATTAACGATTCACGCCCGCAATGGCTTCTTTGGCAAGTTGAGTGACTTTATCCCAATCTTTATTTTTCACCACGTCAGCAGGTGCAAGCCATGAACCACCGCAACATGCTACATTTGGAAGGGCTAAATACTCATTGTAGTTTTTTAACGAAATGCCGCCTGTTGGACAGAATGTGACTTGTGGAATAGGTCCCGCAATCGCTTTGAGCATCGGCACGCCCCCCGCATTTTCAGCAGGGAAAAATTTGAAATGGTCTAAACCATATTCCATACCGAGCATCAGTTCTGACAAACTTGAAATACCTGGAATTAACGCAATTGAACTTTTTTGCGCGGCAGCAAGTAAATTTGCGGTCAAACCTGGACTGATTGCAAAAACAGCACCTGCATCAGCTGCGGCTTGTAATTGCTGTTCGTTTAAAATTGTTCCCGCACCAACAATCGCATCAGGCACTTCTTGTGCGATCGCACGAATTGCATCTAACGCAACAGGCGTACGCAAAGTAATTTCTAAAACACGAATCCCACCAGCAACTAAGGCTTTTGCAAGTGGCACGGCATTTTCTAAATCTTGAATAACCATTACAGGCATGACTGGACTGGCATTTAAAACGGTTGAAGGCTGAACTTTCCAATTATTTTGAGACATTTTTCACTCTCTATATTTGACTAATTAAAATGGGGATGGTTGCAACTAAGTGGCGCATTATCGCAGAATTCGCCCTTTTTTGCAGGTACCGCGTGACTAAGCGAATTTACTCACGTTTTATCAGTTTTTGTTTAAGAGTGAAGTTAGCTACACTATGCAACATTATTTACGTTCAAATTTAATATAAAAGAAGGATTAACCATGTTTAAAAAATCGATGACCATTGCCGATTTTGATGCCGAATTGCACGAAGCAATTCAAAATGAACACCAACGCCAAGAAGATCATATTGAATTGATTGCTTCAGAAAATTACGCCAGTCCGCGTGTTTTAGAAGCACAAGGCACGCAACTAACCAATAAATATGCTGAAGGTTATCCTGGAAAACGTTATTACGGCGGCTGTGAATTTGTCGATAAAGTGGAGCAACTTGCTATCGAGCGTGCCAAAAAATTATTCGGTGCAGATTATGCGAACGTGCAACCACATTCAGGTTCACAAGCAAATATGGCAGTTTTTATGGCACTTTTGCAACCGCACGATACGATTTTAGGCTTGAGTTTGGCTGATGGTGGGCATTTAACACACGGTGCAAAGCCTAATTTTTCAGGCAAAATCTATAACGCCGTTCAATATGGTTTGAATCCACAAACAGGCGAAATTGATTATGAACAAGTCGAAAAATTAGCCTTAGAATATAAGCCGAAAGTGATTGTTGCAGGATTTTCAGCGTATTCGCGTGTTTGGGATTGGCAACGTTTCCGTGAAATTGCCGATAAAGTGGGCGCGTACTTATTTGTTGATATGGCGCACGTTGCAGGTTTAGTTGCGGCGGGTTTATATCCAAATCCTGTACCGATTGCAGACGTTGTGACCAGTACAACGCACAAATCGTTAAGAGGCCCGCGTGGTGGCATTATTTTGTGCAAAAGCAATCCCGAACTTGAGAAAAAATTTGATTCCAACATTTTTCCAGGCATTCAAGGTGGTCCTTTGATGCACGTTATCGCAGCGAAAGCGGTGGCATTTAAAGAAGCCTTGCAACCTGAATTCCGTGAATATCAACAACAAGTGATTAAAAACGCGCAAGCGATGGCAAAAGTATTTATGGAACGCGGTTTTGATGTGGTTTCAGGCGGCACAGATGACCATTTGATGCTAGTTTCTTTAATCAAAAAAGGCATTACAGGCAAAGCCGCTGACGCTGCGCTTGGCAAAGCGCATATTACCGTGAATAAAAATGCGGTGCCAAATGACCCCCAATCTCCTTTTGTCACAAGCGGCATTCGCGTTGGAACACCTGCGCCGACAACTCGCGGTTTTAAAGAGGCTGAAGTTATCGACGTTGCCAATTGGATGTGTGATGTAATGGAAAATCTCGAAGATGAAAATGTGATTGCTCAGGTGCGCGAAAAAGTGAGCGCGTTGTGTGCAAAATTCCCCGTTTATTCTTAAAACGGTTCTTTGAAGGGACGCAAATCGAGTTCATGTGTCCAAACGCTTTTCGGCTGACAATGCAGATGCCAGTAGGTGTCTGCAATCGCCTCTAAATTGAGCAATCCTTCTTCCCCTTTTTGCTTAACAAAATCAGCAAAATTTACTCTCGCCCTTTCACCATCAATCACGCCGTCAATAATGGTGTGAACCACATGAATGCCTTGTTTGCCGAATTCGCGTGCCATGCCTTGTGCTAAATTTCGCAACGCACTTTTTGCTGAAGAAAAAGCGGTAAAAGGCGGTCTTGCCCGAAGTGACCCGCTTGCACCTGTAAAAAATAGGGTGCCTTTTTCTTGTTTAACCATATATTTTGCAGCTTCACGCCCCACTAAAAAACCTGCTAGCGCGTTTTGTTGCCAAAGTTTTGTGAACATTTCTGTGCTTGTTTCAAGCAGTGGTGCAAACTGATTGCTGTCTACATTGCAGGCAACGATTGAAAGCTGGACATTTTGCTCGGACATAATTTGAGCAAAAAAATCAATCACCGCTTTTTCATTGGTTGCATCAACCACTAACGGCACAGCACAACCGCCTTGCTCGGTAATTTCTGCGACCACACGTTGTAATTTTTCTAATGTGCGTCCTCCCAAATAAACGGTTAAACCTTCGCTTGCAAAACGCCGCGCTAACGCAGCACCTAGACCTGAACTTGCACCAACGCCAATAACCACTGCAATTGAATTGTTCATTTGGGAGAACTCCGAGAAATCAAAAATTAAGCACGAGTGAAAATTAAGCCGAAATTATTCGCAGGCATATCAATTTTCTCACTAAGTTTAAGTGCATGTGCGTGTGCGGCTTTTTCTAAATCCGCAATATCTTTTAAGCCCCATTCTTCCACTTTCGCACTTTGCACAATCTGATCAAATTCTTTATTTGATTCGGTTGTGTAACGTCCATGATCTTTGAAGGGACCATAAATAAACAAAAAGCCATCTTTATGCAGTAAATTTGCTGCACATTTCATCATACCGTCTGCGACGCTAATGGGCGCAACTTGAAAAATGTTAATCACAAACATCACGTCATAGAGCTGCTGGTCAGGCGTTGCCCAAGTGCTTTCATCGGTCAAATCGAGTTTAAACGGTGTTAAAACATTTTTGACATCATTTTCCCACGTCACACGCATGATGTTTTTTAGCGCATCTTCATTTAAATCGGTTGGCTGAAATGATAAGTGTGGAAAATGGGGAGCAAAATAATTGATGTGCATCCCGCTACCACTGGCAAGTTCTAAAACATTGCCTTCGGTTTTCGGGAGTTTATTTTTAAAAACTTCTAAAATAGGCTCTCTGTTGCGATGCCCTGCCCATGAAACATAAGGGCTTAACGGATGTGGATCGAGTTGAGGTTTTTCAGTAAGTGACATCGTATTTTCTCCAAAAAATGTTAATAACCAAGTTTCTAAAACAGCACCAAAAAGTGCGCGATAAAGTGTAAATGAAAATAAAAAGTTATGCTCAAAATTGAAAAAATCAGTGATTTCAAAAGTGCAGAAATTCCAACCAGCACAGGCGTTTATCTTTACAAAAACGAAAAAGGCGACGTTTTATATTGTGGCAAAGCGAAAAATTTACGCACTCGTGTCAAAAGTTATTTTTCCAGTCAACATTTATTGCCGATTAAAACGCGCCGTTTAGTCGCGCAAATTCGGCAAATCGATTGGATTATTGTTGATAATGAAATTGAAGCGTTGCTTTTAGAAAATCGCCTCATCAAACAACACCAGCCCAAATACAACATCGTTTTAAAAGACGCGAAAACCTTTGCTTATCTGGCTTTGAGTAAAGAAACCTTTCCGCGCATTTTTTCAACCCGCAAACCAACGGCAAAAATGGACGTTTTCGGCGCATTTACGGATGGCAATTTACGCCGTGAATTACAAAAAATTGTGATTCAATTATTCAAATTGCGTGATTGCAAAACGCTTCCTAAAAAAGCCTGTTTGAATTTCTATATTCATCGTTGCTCTGCACCGTGCATTCAAAAAATCACCCCTGATGAATATGCTCAAAATGTTGAGCAAGCAAAAAAATTACTTTCAGGTGATTTAAAAAATGTGTTTGAGCTTTTGAAAACCGAAATGGAAAACGCCGCAAATGAGCAAAAATTTGAACGGGCGTTAGAAATTCGCAATCAAATCGAACGCTTAAAATTGCTTGAAAATAAACAAATCGTCGATACGCAAAACACGAAAAATCAAGATGTCATCGCTTTTCAAACCCAAAACGGCTGGCTTCACATTGTGCATTTTTGCGTCAAAAAAGGTGTTTTATCTGGCAAACAAACTTTCAAAATTGAATTTCAAGACAATGCACAACAAGAATTTTTAAAAGCGTTTTACAGGCAAAATTCCCTGCCGCACGAAATTATTTTGAACGGTGAAATCTGGCAAGATGAAAACGAAAAACAAAATTTAGAAGCCTTTTTCACGCAGCAACGCGGCTCTGCGGTTTCACTGACGTTGCCGCAACGTGGCAATAAATTAGCGTTGTTGCAACTGGCTGAAAAAAATTTCGACATCGAAAATAATCGTGTTTTAATCGATTTGCAAACCGCGTTGAATTTGCCGACTTTGCCGCGAGTGATTGAATGTTTTGATATTTCAAATTTAGGTAATCAGCATATTGTTTCAGGCATGACGCAATTTGTAGATGGCAACGCCAATAAAAAAGGTTTTCGACATTTTGAAATTCAAAGCGTCAAACACGCTGATGATTTTGCCAGCATGAAAGAGGTAGTTTTTCGTCGTTACAAACGCTTGCTTACGGAACAAAAAGCGTTGCCCGATTTAATCGTTATCGATGGCGGTGCGGGACAAATTGGCGCGGCAATCGAAGCGTTAAATCTTTTAAATTTAGAATTGCCGTTAATCGGACTGGCAAAAAAACAAGAAGAAATTTATTTACCAAATCAAACGCAACCACTGCAATTTTCTAAAAACAGTCCAATGATGTTATTGCTGAGAAAAATTCGTGACGCGACGCATGATTTTTCAGTCGGTTATAATCGCAAAAAACGCCAAATGCAGATGCGTGAGGATTTTCAAACATAATTCATACAGGAACATCATGTCAGACCACAAAATTTACCCCGTTAAACCTAAAATTGCAGAACATGCTTTTATCAACGCCGAGCAATATCACGCGCTTTATCAACAATCTGTGCAACACCCCGAAGAGTTTTGGGCAAAAAAAGCGATGCAATTTTTAGATTGGCATTCGGCTGATTGGAAACAGGTTTTAGATTACGATTTTTCACAAGCAAAAATCCGCTGGTTTGAAGGCGGAAAACTTAACGTCAGCGTGAATTGTGTGGATAGACATTTGCCCGACAAAGCGCATCAAACCGCAATTATTTGGGAAGGCGATAATCCCGAAAATTCTAAAAAACTCACTTACGCGCAATTGCATGAACAAGTTTGTAAATTTGCTAACGTGTTGAAAAGTCACAATGTCAAAAAAGGCGACCGCGTTTGTATTTATATGCCGATGATTTTAGAAACCGCTGTTGCGATGCTCGCTTGCACGCGAATTGGCGCGATTCATTCGATTATTTTCGGTGGCTTTTCGGCTGAATCTTTAAAAGAACGAATTTTAGATTGTGATTGTAAGTATGTGATTTGCGCCGATGAAGGTTATCGCGGTGGCAAAGTGATTCCGATGAAAACCACTGTGGATAAAGCTCTCGAAGGTTGCCCGAATGTCAAAACCGTTGTTGTAGTGAAAAATACAGGCAATTTGGTTGCGTGGCAAAACGGGCGTGATATTTGGTTTCACGATGAAATGGCGAATGCTTCAAACATTTGCGAACCTGAATGGATGGACGCAGAAGACCCGCTGTTTATCTTATACACGTCAGGTTCGACAGGAAAACCAAAAGGTGTTTTACACACCACAGGCGGTTATTTGCTGTATGCCGCCATGACGCACAAATATATTTTCGATTACCAAGAAGGCGAAATTTATTGGTGTACAGCGGATGTTGGTTGGATTACGGGGCATTCTTATGTGATTTATGCGCCTCTTTGTAACGGCGCAACAACGTTGATGTTTGAAGGCGTACCAATGTATCCAACGGCTTCGCGTTTTTGGGAAGTGGTTGATAAACATCAAGTGAACATTTTTTACACTGCACCGACTGCGATTCGAGCTTTGATGGCAGAAGGTGATGAATTTGTGACACGAACAGAAAGAGCCAGTTTGCGCGTTTTGGGTAGTGTCGGTGAACCGATTAACTCGGAGGCGTGGGAATGGTATTACCACATTGTGGGTCACAATGAATGCCCGATTGTGGATACTTGGTGGCAAACCGAAACAGGCGGTATTTTGATTACGCCTCTGGTTGGCGCGACTGATTTAAAACCAGGTTCGGCAACGCGCCCGTTTTTTGGTGTGCAACCCGTGATTTTGGACAACGACGGACATTTGCAACATGGCGCGGCAGAAGGCGTTTTAGTAATTCGTTTCCCCACACCTGCAATGGCTCGCACGATTTATGGCGACCATCAACGTTTTATCGATACTTATTTCAAACTTTATCCAAATTATTACTTCACAGGCGACGGCGCACGCCGCGACGAAGATGGTTATTTTTGGATTACGGGGCGCGTTGATGATGTGTTAAATGTTTCAGGGCATCGCATGGGAACGGCTGAAATTGAAGACGCACTCGATTTGCATGAACACGTTGCTGAATCGGCTGTTGTGGGTTTTCCACACGCAATTAAAGGGCAGGGGATTTATGCTTACGTTTCGTTAAAACACGACACGCCGCCATCAGATGAATTGAAAAAAGAGTTAATTCAATTAGTTCGTAGCGAGATTGGCGCGATTGCAACCATTGATGTGATTCAATGGTCGCCGAATTTACCGAAAACTCGTTCGGGAAAAATTATGCGTCGTATTTTGCGAAAAATTGCCGCGAATGAATTTGATAATTTAGGCGATATTTCAACGCTTGCCGACCCTTCTGTCGTTGAGGAAATTATTGCAAATCGTGCAAAGTTGTAAATTCCAGTCATAAAAAAGGCTTCAATTCTGAAGCCTTTTTTGTTTAGATTTTCGCGCTTTGCAACGCCCAATCTCGATAATTAAACACTTGCCCTGTTTCACGAATTTTTTCGCACAATGCTAAATCAATTTCGGCATAAATCCATTGCGGTTTGTTAAATTCACCGCTGGCTAAAATGCCATTATCAGGAAAACCGTAATCAACAGGCGTGTAAATCCCCGCAGAGCCAACATTGACATCAACCGCAGGCGACCAACTCGCTTCACCAACTAAAGCCGCTTGCACAACATAACATTGATTTTCCAAAGCCCTCGCTTGGCAACCAATTTTTACCCGATGAAAGCCTGCAACCGTGTCGGTGCAACTAGGAACCAAAATTAAATTTGCGCCCATTTCGACTTGTTTTCGAGCCAGCAATGGAAATTCGCTGTCGTAACAAATGTTGATTGCAATGCGTCCAAAAGCCGTATCGAAAGTTTTTAATTCATCGCCTGCACTGATAAACCATTCTTCATTTTCAAAACGGGTCATCATCATTTTGTCTTGATAATCAAAACTGCCATTTGGTGAAAACAAATAGGCGCGATTGTGGTAGACATTTTCCGAAATCAAAACAGGAAAACTACCTGCTTGAATGACGCATTGATATTCTTGCGCTAAACCTTGAAACAAACTTAAAAATGCGCTGTGAACCGTTTGCATTTCAATAAGTTGCATTTTCAAACAAGAATAAACTGCTTCCGAAAAAAGTGAGGCTAATTCCATCGTGTTATATTCAGGGAAAAGCAGAATTTTCGCGCCATTTTCAGCCGCTTCACGCACCCAGCGTTGCGATTTTTTTTGATAATTTGCCCAGTTTTCTAAAAAACTAATGTCGTACTGCGCCGATGCGATTTTAACTGTCATGTTTTAACCAAAAAGTCATAGGTTTTGCGGTTTCTTCTTCGTCGTCTAAATCTTTCCAAACGTATTCGGTGTGTAATTCTGGATGTTTAACATAACCGCGTTTATTCCAAAATTTGTCCAACGCAACATAATCTGCGGGTCGGCGTGGATGATTTTCAGGACGTTGCACACAACAAAAAGTGATGTGTTTAAAACCACCTAATTCAGCAGCATGGGCTTCGCGTTCTTCAAAAAAACGTACGCCAATGCCTAAGCCACGATAATTTTTGTTTAAAACGGATTCGCTGCAATAAAAGACTTCATCGAGGTTATAGCCATTTTCAATAAAAGGTTTTTGGATTTCAGCGGTTTCGTTTTTCATTGGCATTGCTGTTGATGCGCCCACAACTTGCTCGCCGTCAAATGCAAGTACGATGACACTTTCAGGACAATCAATGTAAGTTTGCAGATATTTTTTTTCATATTCATAGTCGCCATCGTACAAATATGGGAAATCTCGAAAAACCTCAATGCGTAGCCTTGCCAAATCAGAAATATATGGCAATAAATCTTTGCCACTTTTGCGTTCAATGCGAATGTTTTTAGACATAAATCACACCAGAGAGAAAGTTAAAAAAAGCGGTTATTTTAACGAATAATGAAATGAATGCTTTTAAATTATGCTTTCACAAAGCAACACTGGTTGTTATCTACGTCAATCCTAGTCTATAATGGCGGCATAAGAATCGGCTGTAACGGCTGGTGATTTAACCGAATTTTCACTCTCAAATTCTTTGAGATTTTTGGATAAAAAAATAAACAATGAAAACATTTACAGCAAAACCAGCAGAAGTAAAACGCGAATGGTATGTGGTTGATGCGGAAGGTAAAACGTTAGGTCGTTTAGCTTCTGAAATCGCATTGCGTCTTCGTGGCAAACACAAACCTGAATACACACCACACGTTGACACGGGTGATTACATCATCGTTGTGAACGCTGAAAAAATCGGCGTAACAGGCACAAAAGAAAAAAACAAACTTTACCAACACCATACTGGTTACATTGGTAATTTAAAAACTACGTCTTTAGGTAAATTAAGAAAAACCTTCCCTGACCGTATTTTAACAACAGCCGTAAAGGGCATGTTGCCAAACAACCCATTGGGTCGCGCAATGTTTAAAAAATTGAAAGTGTATGCGGGTGCAGAACACGATCATCAAGCGCAACAACCTAAAGTTTTAGAATTATTCGTAGGTAAATAAACATGGCTGCAACTCAATACTATGGTACAGGTCGTCGTAAAAGTGCGACTGCTCGCGTTTATGCAACAGCAGGCACTGGTAAATTTACCGTCAACGACAAAGCATTAGACGTTTATTTTGGTCGTAAAACTGACCAAATGGTTTCAACTCAACCACTTGAATTGCTTGAATTAGCGGGCAAATTTGACGTGAACGTTATCGTGAAAGGCAGTGGTCCTTCTGGTCAAGCCGGCGCGATTCGTCACGGTTTGACACGCGCGTTAATGGTTTATGACGAAACATTACGTCCTGAACTTAGAAAAGCAGGTTTTGTTACCCGTGATTCGCGTGAAGTAGAACGTAAAAAAATCGGTCTACACAAAGCGAGAAAACGTCCACAATACTCAAAACGTTAATTCTCAGCCTGCGATGCGCGTTGCATCGTGGCACAAAAAAGGGCTGCATTTATGTAGCCCTTTTTTTTATTTAGGAAAAATCAATGCCAACAATTTACGACAACATTGAAAATGTCTTATCTGACGAATTAACCCATGCGTTTGATGCCGCATACAAAGCCGATATTTGTGTTGGTTATTTCAATTTACGAGGCTGGAATTCATTTGAAAATTACGTTGATAAATTTTTAGGCGGTGAAAATAAACAATGTCGTTTAATTATTGGAATGCACGCTACACCACAACAACTCATCAGAAATCATTACAGTAAAGTTAAATCTGAATCTATCGATAATCAAACCGCAATACGCTTAAAACGTGAGCTTGCCGAAGAGTTTAGAACACAATTGACGTTAGGTTATCCAAGTAATTCAGACGAAAAAACACTTAAACAACTGGCAGAGCAATTGCGAACTGAGAAATTAGTTATTAAATTATTTGTCTCTCATCCGCTTCATGCCAAACTTTATTTAATCTATCGTCATGACAAATTTCATCCCGTTTTAAGTTATTTAGGCAGTAGCAATTTGACATTTGCAGGATTAAGTCATCAAGGTGAATTGAATGTTGATGTTCTGGATAAAGACGCGGCAAATAAATTAGTTAATTGGTTTGAAGAACGCTGGGAAGACAGATATTGCCTAGATATTAGTAAAGATTTAATTAACATTATTGATGAAAGTTGGGCTGTTCCTAAATTACCTTATTACATTTATTTAAAAATTGCTTATCACCTTTCACATGAAGCGCGTGAAGGACTTGATGAATTTAAAATGCCTGCTCCTTTCAATAAAGAATTACTCGATTTCCAACAGAAAGCCGTAGCCATTGCCGCACATTACGTTAATAAACGAAACGGCGTTTTAATTGGTGATGTAGTTGGTTTAGGTAAAACGATAACAGCAACAGCATTGGTCAAATTTTTTACCGACGATTTAAGATATGACACGCTTATTTTGTGTCCAAAAAACTTAGTGGGTATGTGGGAAGATTATGCTGAACGCTACAATTTACCAAGAAGCGTGAAAGTTTTGTCGCAAAGTGTTGCGATAAATCAACTCAAAGAATTGAAGCGGTATCATTTAGTTGTGATTGACGAAAGTCATAATTTACGAAACAAAGAAGGCAAAGTTTATAAAGCGATTTCTGAGTACGTTAAACGTAATAACAGTAAAGTGATATTGCTTTCGGCAACGCCTTATAACAAATCTTACACTGATTTATCAGGGCAATTGGGCTTATTTATTGATGATGGTGAAGATTTAGGTATCAGTCCTGAACAATACATTCGTGATTTAGGAGGGCAAAATAAATTCACATCAACTTATCAAATTTCGCCTCGAACATTACCCGCATTCAATAAAAGCCAATATGCGGCAGATTGGCAAGAGCTTATGAGCTTGTATCTTGTCAGGCGTACTCGTGGTTTTATCAAGAAAAATTACTCAAAATTGGACGATGTAAAACAGCGTTACTATCTTGAATTTGCTGATGGTACACGCAATTATTTTCCTGACCGTGAAGCAAAGAAAGTCGAATATCCGTTTAATGAAAACGATAAAACCGACCCGTATGCACAACTGTATTCAGAAAGTATTGTTAGTATCATTGATTCGTTGAATTTACCTCGTTATGGATTACAGGATTATTTGAGTCATGACCTCAAAATGAATCATCCTACTGAAGATGAAGAAATTATCATCAAAAACTTAACTCGTGCTGGAAAACGGTTAAAAGGTTTTGCGAGAACAAATTTATTCAAACGGTTAGAAAGTGGTGGTCAATCCTTTTTACTTTCGATTTATCGTCACATCATGCGAAATGCGTTGTTTATGCACGCTTTGAAAGAAGGCTTGCCTATTCCAATTGGACAACAAGAAAGCGCGTTGCTTGATGATTTTATTACTGATGAAAACGATATTGAGCAAGATTCCGACGGTCAAATTACGTTCCATTCCGATATGGCGCGATACCAAGATGATGCGGCAACACTTTATCAACAATTACGCGATGAGCAGTTTAAAAAATTTGATTGGATAAGTAGTCGTTTATTTGAAGATAGATTAAACAATGCCTTAGAAATGGATTGTGAAAACTTAAATAAAATTTTAATTCGTGTTCCACAATGGAATCCTGAGCAAGACCGCAAATTACAAGCCTTGCAAAAATTGATTCTCGAAACACATCAAGATGAAAAAATTTTAATCTTTACCCAATTCGCAGACACCGCAAACTATTTGGAGAATTATTTTAAAAACAAAGGCGTTCAGGCTTTGGCTTGCGTGACAGGTGATAATTCTAACCCTACAGAAATTGCTCAGAAATTTAGTCCCGTTAGCAACAAGAAAAAGATTGAGCCAAAAGATGAGTTACGGGTATTGATTACGACGGACGTATTAAGTGAAGGTCAAAACCTTCAAGATGCTCATATCGTTGTGAATTATGATTTGCCTTGGGCGATTATTCGCTTAATTCAACGTGCTGGCAGGGTTGATCGAATTGGACAGCAAGCAGAAACGATTTTGTGTTATTCATTTTTACCTGAAGAAGGTATCGAAAAAATTATCAATCTTCGTAATCGGTTAGTTCAGCGTATTGGTGAAAATGCTGACGTAGTGGGTTCTGATGAATTATTTTTTGAAGGCGACCCCGTTAATATCCACGATTTATACAGTGAAAAACGCGGTATTTTAGAGGAACAAGATGATGCAGATATTGATTTACCGTCTTATGCGTTACAGATTTGGAAGAACGCAACCGAAGCGAATCCTAAATTAGCAAAGATAATTCCTAAACTCCCTGACGTGGTTTATAGCTCAAAAGTTGCCAATGAGCCATCAAAAAAAGGTGTGATTGTTTATGCGAAAACCGCTAACGATAATGATGTTTTAACGTGGCTAGATGAAAACGGCAAACTCGTTACGCAATCGCAATATGCCATTTTAAATGCGGCGGCTTGTTCGATTGATACGCCAATTGCAACACGAGCAGATAATCATCACGATTTAATTGAGCAGGGAATGGAAAGTATTTATCAAATCGATGCAGATATTGGTGGACAATTAGGCAGAAAAACTAGCGCACGTTATCAAGCCTATTATCGATTAAAGAATTATTATGAACGGTATCAAGGCGATATTTTTCAAAATGATGAAATCAAAAAAGTGATTGATGAAATCTATAATTACCCGTTGCAAGAAACCGCACGCGAAACATTAAGCCGTCAATTTAAAATTCAGATTAACGATGAGCAACTGATTGAATCGGTTTTGCATTTACGAAATGAAGGGAAATTTTGCCGAATCGAACACAAAGAAAATGAACAAAAACAACCGAGTATTATTTGCTCGTTAGGACTAGTTTAATTAGTCATCACATCAATATAAGGAAATCAACGTGGCAAAACTCAATCTCGAAAAACTTCGCAAACACATTCAATCCTTTGAATTTCAAAAACTATTTAATGAATTGGGTTGGTCGAACCCCAGTTCAAACCGTGAAACCGAATTAGAAAACGGATTCCGTTATAAACAAATTGCTCAATTATCCAGCGTGGTAATTTTGGAAATTAGCGTTGATGAAATGCCCGATGCAAAAGCCCGTTTGACGATTCATGAAAAAATTGCGCCGATTTATCACGAACACGTTTTGATTTTCGTTGATTCAAAACGCACCCAAAGTTGCTTTTTTTGGATGAAGCGCGAAAACGGCAAACATTACCCACGCACCCATTTTTATTTTCAAGCGCAATCAGGCGAGTTGTTATTGTCAAAACTTGCCGCAATGAATGTTGATTTTTCAGAATTCGACGAAAGCGGCAACATTGCGATTGTTGATGTTGCCAAACGGTTAAAAACCGCACTCGATATTGAACCGATTACGAAAAAGTTTTTTAAAGATTTTGAACAAAAACATGGCGATTTTGTTGAGCAAATTCATGGCATCGACAGCGAAAAAGACCGCGCGTGGTATGCGTCCGTTTTATTGCATCGCTTAATGTTCATTTGGTTTTTGCAGAAAAAAGGCTTTATCGATAAAGGCAATTTGAATTATCTCAACGACAAATTAACGCAGATTCAAAAAAATCTTATTGTTGATGGCTTTTACCGTGAATTTTTGAAGCCGTTATTTTTTGAAGGCTTCGCAAAGCCTAAAAATGACCGTTCAACCGAAATCAATAAATTACTCGGTGACGTGCGTTATTTGAATGGCGGTTTATTTTTGCCGCATCAAATTGAAGAACGCTATAACGATAAAATCCAAGTCAGCGACAAAGCCTTTGAAGATTTATTTGCGCTATTTGGTCAGTATTCATGGAATCTCAACGATACCGTTGGCGGCAACGATAACGAAATCAATCCCGATGTTTTAGGCTACATTTTTGAAAAATACATCAATCAAAAAGCCTTTGGCGCGTATTACACAAGACCTGAAATTACCGATTATTTGTGTGAACGCACGATTAGCAAATTGATTCTTGACCGAATTAACACGCCTGCAACGCCTGAATTAAATTTACCTGCACGACAATTTAAAGATTTACCCGAACTGCTTTTCAAACTCGACGCGCCACTTTGCCGCGAATTACTCAACAAAATTTTGCCTGAACTCAGTTTATTAGACCCAAGTTGCGGTTCAGGCGCGTTTTTAGTGGCGGCAATGAAAACGCTGATTGATGTTTATTCTGCAATTATCGGCAAAATTAAATTTCTCAATGATGCCAATTTAACGCAATGGCTTGAAGCAACTGAAAACACACACCCAAACATTCACTATTTCATCAAAAAAGAAATCATCAAAAATAATCTTTACGGCGTGGACATCATGCCCGAAGCGACTGAAATTGCGAAATTACGCTTATTTTTGGCGTTGGTTTCGTCTGCTAAAAAAGTCGATGATTTAGAACCATTGCCAAACATCGATTTTAATATCATGGCAGGCAATTCTTTGATTGGTTTGCTTAATGTGGAAGGCGAAAAATTCAACGCGATTAACAAAACAGGCGATATTTTTGCCGATTCGCAAGCGCAAACGTATCAACACATTTTGCAAGAAAAAAACCGTTTAATCGCCAGTTATAAAGATTCCAGCACTTACAGCGAAAACTTAACCGAATTACGCGACAACATTATTGAATTTAAAAATGACGCTTACGAAAAATTAAACGCTTTATTGCTCGCCGAATTTGAACGCCTGCAAATCAAATATGAACAAGCCACTTGGGACGATGCCAAAAACAAAGAAGGCAAACCCACAAAACGCGCTTTGACTTATCACGATATTTCAAAATTACAGCCGTTTCATTGGGGTTTTGAATTTGACCAAATTTTTGCGCGTGGCGGTTTTGACGCGATTATCACAAATCCACCTTGGGAAGTTTTCAAACCACAAGCCAAAGAATTTTTTGCTGATTATTCCGAATTAGTCACCAAAAACAAAATGACAATCAAAGATTTTGAAAAAGAACAAAAAATCTTACTTTCACAACCCGAAACCCGCGCCGCGTGGCTGGAATATCAAAGTCGTTTTCCTTTCTTAAATTTATATTTTCGGAGCAGTTCGCAATATCAACATCAAATTGCTGCTGTGAATGGTAAAAAAGCGGGAGCAGACATCAATCTTTACAAATTATTTACCGAACAAAGTTTTAACTTGCTGAAACAAAATGGCGAATGCGGCATTGTGATTCCAAGCGGCATTTATACCGATTTAGGTGCGACAGGTTTGCGGCATTTGCTTTTTAATGAAACGAATATCACAGGTTTATTTTGTTTTGAAAATCGCAAAACCATTTTTGAAGGCGTGGATAGCCGTTTTAAATTTGTGGTGTTGACGTTTGTGAAAAATACCGTAGGGGCGGGTTCTAAACCCGCCCACCATAAACACAACACTGTAGAAATAAAATCGCCATCGTCCAATGATGATGTTGTCGTAATGAGGGCGGGTTTAGAACCCGCCCCTACGCAATCATTTCCCGCCGCGTTCATGCGTCACGTAGAAATAAAATCGCCATCGTCCAATGATGATGTTGTCGTAATGAGGGAGGGTTTAGAACCCGCCCCTACGCAATCATTTCCCGCCGCGTTCATGCGTCACGATGTCGCCGAATTAAACAATTTCCCCAATCCCGACAGTTTGCAAATCAGCACAAATTTAATCAAAAAATTGTCGCCCGATTCGCAATCGATTATGGAATTCAAAAACGAAACCGACATCAAAATCGCTGAAAAAATGCTCGCGTTTCCGTTGCTGGGCGAACAATTAGAAAACACTTGGAATTTGAAATTGACCCGCGAATTTCATATGACTGATGATAGTCGTTTATTTGAAATTGAAAATATCGAAGGCTGTTTGCCGCTGTTTGAAGGCAAAATGATTCATCAATTTAGCAGTAATTGGGGACAGCCAAAGTATTGGATTGATGAAGAAGAAGGACGAAAAGCGTTATTAGGAAAAGCTGAAGATGTTGGTCAAGTTTTGGATTATCAAGATTATCGACTGGCTTATCGTGCAATTGGTAGAAATACAGATATTCGCACAATGATTGCGTCAATTATTCCGCCGTGTTTTGCTGGAAATTCGATTAACATTTCTAAATCGTTGAATGTTGCCAGTTTGTTATTTTGTGTTAGTTTCCTTAATTCATTTGTTGCAGATTGGTTATTGCGTCAAAAAGTTTCTGCAAATGTAAATATGTTTTACGTTTATCAACTCCCAATTCCCCGCTTAACCGAAACCGACCCACGATTTAAAGCGATTGTGGAACGTGCGGCGGGTTTGATTTGTGTGTCGGAAGAATTTGAGGATTTGAAACGGGAATTGGTGGCGAAAGGTTATGAATTGAAAACGGACGCGCCTGAGATTTTACGCGCTGAACTCGATGGACTTGTGGCAAAACTTTATGATTTAACGGCGGAGGAATTCGCGCATATTTTAAAAACCTTTCCGATTGTGAAAGAAGACGTGAAAACGGCGGCGATGGCGGCGTTTTTGAAGTTGGAGAAAACATGAGCAAACAAACAAAACTATTGCTCAAAATTTTAAGTGGACGTTCAGATAGCAACATTACGTTTGCTGAATTAACGCAACTTTTAATGCGTTTGAAATTTGAAGTCAGAATACGCGGCGACCATCACATTTTTACGCATAACGATGTGAACGAGATTTTGAATTTACAGCCACAAAACGCAATGGCAAAAGCCTATCAAGTCAAACAAGTTCGTAATTTGTTAATTCAATATCAGTTAGTGGGAGATTTAATCGATGAGTAAATATGAGTTAATCATTTATTGGAGTGAAGTAGATAACGCTTATTTGGCTGAAGTTCCCGAATTAGCAGGTTGTATGGCGGATGGCGCAACTTATCAAGAAGCCGTAAAAAATGTAGAAATTGTTATTGATGAATGGCTAGAAACTGCAAAAAATTTAGGGCGTGTTATTCCACAGCCGAAAGGGCGTTTAATGTTTGCGTGACGTTCACTAAATAACCATTTAAAAACTAAAAACACAAAAAATTTATTTCTAAAACACGAGGTTGTTATGTCTCTTTCTGTCGTTATTCCCGTTCACAATGAAGCCGAAAATATCGAGCCACTTTTAAATGAAATTACGTCTGCACTCACTGATTTTGCGGATTACGAAATTATCTATATTGATGATGGAAGCACCGATAACACGTTAAATGTTTTAAAAAACGTTCAACAAACCATTCCCAATTTGCGTGTTTTTCATCATGAAAAAAGTTGCGGACAAAGTGCAGCTGTTTTTACAGGCATCAAAGCAGCAAAATTTTCCACCATTGCAACGCTCGACGGTGATGGACAAAATAATCCAGCTGATATTTATCATTTATATGCCAATTTGCAAACGCAACGCGAAGCAAATCCAAAATTAGCGATGATTGCAGGTTGGCGCAATCAACGTCACGACACGCAATGGCGATTGATTTCATCAAAAATTGCCAACAGCATTCGTTCTACTTTATTAGGTGATGCAACGCCCGATACGGGTTGTGGCTTAAAAGTTTTTTTGCGCGACGCGGCGTTAGAACTTCCCTTTTTCGACCATTACCATCGATTTTTACCTGCACTGATGTTGCGCGGCGGTTATCAAGTAATTTCTCTCACTGTCTCGCATCGCCCAAGAGAACGTGGCGTTTCAAAATATGGCACGCTTGATCGGTTATGGGTTGGTATTAGCGATATTTTGGGCGTGATGTGGCTCAAAACTCGCATGAAACGCACCGAGGTATCTGAAATTGAACGTTAATATCAGTCAAGAAACACTTTGGTTAGGCATCGGTTTTTTAGGGCAAGCCTTATTTTCCGCACGTTTTATTGTTCAATGGCTAAAAAGCGAAAGAGCCAAAAAAAGCGTGTTTCCCGTTGCCTTTTGGTATTTCAGTATTGGCGGCGGCGTAACGCTGCTTGCCTACGCCATTTATCGCCAAGACCCTGTTTTTATTTTGGGACAAGCAAGTGGACTTTTTATTTATTTGCGTAATTTGTATTTTGTTCACAACGAAAAACGGCAACTTGCAGAACTTGAAACGCTCGATTAAATTGCAAAAAATCAAACATTTTCACAAAGGAAAACAACATGAACGAAAAATGGGAAGCCGTCATTGGCTTAGAAATTCACACCCAACTTGCGACAAAATCAAAAATTTTTTCAGGCGCATCGACCGCTTACGGCGCAGAACCGAACACGCAAGCATGCGTAATTTCACTGGGAATGCCAGGTGTTTTGCCTATTTTGAATGAAGATGCGGTAAAAAAAGCGGTGATTTTTGGCATAGCAATTAACGCAGAAATCGCGCCCTATTCGGTTTTTGCCCGCAAAAATTATTTTTATCCTGATTTACCAAAAGGCTACCAAATCAGCCAATTTGAATTACCGATTGTGGGTAAAGGCTTTTTGGATATTGAAGTCGATGCTGAAACAAAACGCATCGGCGTAACGCGAGCGCATTTAGAAGAAGATGCAGGAAAATCGCTACACGAAAGTTTTCACGGCTCAACAGGTATTGATTTAAATCGCGCTGGTACGCCACTTTTAGAAATCGTTTCAGAGCCTGATATGCGTTCAGCAAAAGAAGCCGTTGCGTATATGCGAAAACTGCATGAACTCGTGCGTTATTTAGAAATTTGCGACGGCAATATGCAAGAAGGTTCATTCCGTTGTGATGCAAACGTGTCTGTTCGCCCCAAAGGTCAAGCTGAGTTCGGTACTCGCGCTGAAATCAAAAATATCAACTCGTTCAAGTTTGTTGAAAAAGCCATTAACCACGAAATTGAACGCCAAATTGAATTGATTGAAAACGGCGGGGAAGTCATGCAAGAAACCCGTTTGTATGATTCGGTAAAAGACGAAACCCGTTCAATGCGTAGCAAAGAAGAAGCAAACGATTACCGCTATTTTCCAGACCCCGATTTATTACCTGTTTTTATTAGTGACGAATTGAAAGCCGAAGTTAAAGCCCATTTGCCCGAATTACCTGAAGCAAAAAAAGCACGTTTCAAAACGGATTATCGCTTAAATGATGAAGCGGCAACGATTTTGACTGGCTCACGCGATTTAGCAAATTACTTTGAATCGGTAGTACAAATTGCTGACTGCGATAGCATTTTATGTGCGAATTGGGTCACAGGAGAATTGTCTGCTGCGTTAAATCGCGCTGAATTAGAAATTACCCAGTCACCAATCGATGCCGAACGTTTTGCAGGGTTAATCGCACGTCTTGCTGATGATACGGTTTCTGGAAAAATTGCCAAACAAGTCTTTGAATTCATGTGGAATGGGACTGAAACGGCTGATGAAATTATTGAAGCAAAAGGCTTAAAACAAATTACAGATACAGGTGCAATTGAAGCGGCTGTTGATGAAATTCTTGCTGCAAATCCAAAACAAGTTGAACAATATCGTGGCGGAAATGAAAAAATGCTTGGTTTCTTTGTTGGGCAAATCATGAAAGCCATGCAAGGCAAAGGCAATCCTGCTGAAATCAACAAGATTTTGAAAGCAAAATTAAGCTAATAGATTCAAGGGGGCGACAATTATTTGCCGCTCCTTTTTTTAAATTGTGGCACATCGAATTTAAAGACCTTCCCAAGGTGTATAAAGCCCTGTTACATCAACGCCAAACATATCTAAAATACGTCCAACTGCTTCATCGACCATTGCCGAAATCGAATTGTTTTTGCTGTAAAACGCTGGCATCGGGGGAAAAATAATGCCGCCCATTTCAGTCACTGTTGCCATATTACGAATATGCACCAAATGCAACGGTGTTTCACGCGGCATGATGACCACGCGCCGCCGTTCCTTTAAAGCAACATCAGCGGCTCTGGAAATTAAATTATCCCCAAAACCATGCGCTACCGCTGAAAGCGTTTTCATAGAACACGGCGCAATAATCATGCCTTGCGTTTTAAAGCCACCACTGGCAATCGTTGCTGCAATATCATGAATACCATGCGTTACATTTGCTAACGCGCTTAAATCATCGCGCGTCATGTCGAGTTCATGTTTTAAATTCACCAGTCCAGCCGAGGAAATTACCAGATGCGTTTCCCACTGCTTTTGCACTTGCAACACTTGCAGCATTCGCACGCCATAAATCGCACCCGTCGCGCCCGTGATAGCAATAATTAACCGCTTTTTTTCACTCATTTGAGATTATCTTTTTTCTTGAATTTGTACGGCTCGGAGGCAGATTTTGCGGCTTCACTTTCGATGATTTTATTTTCAGTTTCTTCTGTTTCTTCGCCCTGCCCTTCTTTCATTGCACTGCGAAAATTGCGAATCGCACCACCGACATCTGCGCCGACATTGCGTAATTTTTTGGTGCCAAACAACAAAATGATAATTCCTAAAATTAAAGCTAATTGCATTACGCTAAAGTGCATTGTGGTCTCCTAAATTTATTTTTGTTCACGTTGCGCTTTTTCATCAAAGCCCGATAAACCAAAACGGCGTTGCAACTCATTTAATACATCATTTGGGTGCAAACCTTGTTGCGCGAGTAGCACCATACAATGAAACCACAAATCGGCTGTTTCATAGACAATTTGCGTTTTATCGCCATCTTTTGCCGCAATCACGACTTCGGTTGCTTCTTCACCAATTTTTTTTAAAATCGAGTTCAGTCCTTTTTCGTACAAACTAGCGACGTAAGATTTTTCACTTGATTGTTCTTTGCGCTGTTCTAAAACTTGCGCGAGTTGCACTAAAGTATTATTCATAATTTCACCTCATAATAAAAATGACTGTTCAATTTTCTGATGAATGATAACAGAAACGGCAAGCACGCGGGGGCGGTCTGTTTTTGTTGTGTTATACTTTTTTCATTAAAAATTTGTTCTAAACCTGAAAAAATCACGGGACGTTTTATGACAACAAACACAGCAGCACACGGGCATTGGTCATCACGATTTGCTTTTATTTTAGCGGCAACAGGTTCGGCTGTTGGGCTAGGCAATATTTGGAAATTTCCTTATATCACGGGTGAAAATGGCGGTGGCGCGTTTGTATTGGTCTATTTGCTATGCGTAGTGTTAATTGGAATTCCAATTATGATTGCGGAAACGATGCTTGGGCGACGCGCTCAAAGTAATCCGATTGAAGCGATGCAGCAGTTAACAGAGGAAGCGCAAGCCGATAAAAATTGGCATTATTTAGGTTGGCTGGGCGTGATTGCGGGTGCTTTGATTTTATCGTATTACAGTGTGATTGCGGGTTGGGCAAGTAGCTATATTTTGAAATCATTCATGGGTAGTTTTTTTGATGCTGATGCGGCGCAAATCAAAACATTGTTCGATGATTTTATGGCAAGTCCTATTCAGCTGATTTTTTGGCACAGTATTTTTATGGCAGTCACAATGTGGATTGTGGCGCAAGGTGTGGGCAATGGTTTAGAAAAATCGACTCGTTATTTAATGCCGAGTTTGTTTATTTTGTTGATTTTGTTAGTCGGTTACGCAATGACGACAAATAGTTATCAAAAAGGACTAGATTTCATGTTTAGCATGGATTTTAGCAAACTCTCGCGTGACGCGATTTTAACTGCGATGGGACACGCCTTTTTTACGCTAAGTTTAGGTATGGGGGCAATTATGGTTTATGGCTCGTATTTGCCAAAAGGCGTATCGATCGCTAAAACGGCGTATGTTATTGCCGCTGCTGATACTATTGTTGCTTTACTTGCTGGCGTTGCGATTTTTCCATTAGTTTTTGAACATGGTTTAGAACCTTCTTCAGGCGCGGGTTTGATTTTTCAAACTTTGCCTATTGCTTTTGGCAATATGACAGGCGGCTGGTTGATGGGTATTTTATTTTTTATTTTGTTATTTTTCGCCGCATTAACGTCTTCGATTTCACTGATTGAACCTGCCGTCGCTTGGTTGATTGAAAACAAAGATTTCAGCCGTGAAAAAGCGTGCATTTGGACGGGCTTGGGAACGTGGTTTTTAGGTTTAGGGACTGTGTTTTCGTTCAACATTTGGAAAGATGTGTTGTTTTTTGAACGCAACATTTTTCAATTGCTAGATTACCTCACCGCAAATTTAATGCTGCCAATTGGTGGGTTTTGCATTGCAATTTTTGCAGGTCATGTTATGCAACGTCAGCTCAGCGAGGCTGAACTCGAAATGCCTTGCAAACAAAGTTATGAATTTTGGTACATTTTGGTACGTTACGTTGCGCCAGCTTCAATTTTCTTAGTTTTTTTGAATGTGATCGGAGTGCTTTAAATGACGCGCGTTGAGAAAAGTGCGTTGGTGAAGTTTTCAGCGCAACAAATGTTTGATTTAGTTGGTGACATCGAACATTATCCGCAATTTCTACCTTGGTGCAACGGTAGTCGGATTCTCAAACGCGAGGGCAACGTTGTTGAGGGTGAAATTTCGATTTCAAAAGGCGGTTTTCAAAAGAAATTTTCCACCCGCAACACATTAGATTATGGCAAAAAAATGACTGTTGAATTACTTGATGGTCCTTTTTCGCATTTGTCGGGTGAATGGAATTTTCTAGCTTTGCGTGAAGATGCGAGCAAAATTACGTTCGATTTAGATTTTGAAATGTCGGGCATTTTGGCAAATTTAGCGTTTGGCGCGGTATTCAATCAGATTTGTAACACAATGGTCAGTTCTTTTACGCAACGTGCAAAAGAGGTTTATTGAAATGGGCAAAAATGTCAATGTTGAAGTCGCTTACGCCACGCCTGAAAAACAAGTCATCATTCCCGTCAACATTCAAGATGACGCACAATTGATCGAGGCGATTTTAGTTTCAGGCGTTTTAAATATGTTTCCTGAATTGCAAAAAGTGCATGATGAAAATGTGTTTTTGCTCAAAGTCGGCATTTTTTCCAAACCGCGTGATTTAGGGGACTACGTTAGCGAGGGCGATCGAATTGAAATTTATCGTCCACTTGCAAATGACCCGAAAGAAATGCGCCGTTCTCGCGCAAGTGCAATGAAATAGCAATCGATTCTGTTTATAATTGCCGCCATCCATCCTTTGCCGCCATTCTTTCTTTTGATGACACACTTTTCAACATTTTCATTTTGTCTTCAGGCATGAAAAAAAAATCGAGTATCTTTTCGCGCTTTTTATTGCTTTACACCGTGCTAGGTTCAATCGCAGTAACGGGTGCGATTGTCAAATTAGTCAAAGATGAAGTGCAAACCTCGCGTTATCAAGCGCGTTATTTGTCGCAAATCAGCAAACAACTCAGCTTCAAACTCGAAAATAAAGCCAGCAATTCTATTCGTTATCCAACACATGGTCCTTATGATCGCAGGCTTGGTTACACATTGCTTGCCGATCAAATTGAGCGTTTGCAACAAGTGGGATTTGGCATTTCCGCACAGGCAACCGCGTCGCCAATGATGACGCAACTTATGGACGAATACGGTTTATTTCCGCTTTATCATGAAAAAAATCAAGCGGGGTTGCGTCTTGTTGATAATTACGACCAGCCACTATTCGCCGCCGCATATCCGACTTATGGTTATTCTAATTTTGATGCTATTCCACCTGTAATTTTGCACACGCTGCTTTATATTGAAAATCGTGAATTGCTTAACGATAAATATCAAAATGTGAATCCTGCCGTGGAATGGGAGCGGTTAGGTTTTGCGGTGTTACAAATGATGGCAAAAAAATTGGGTGCAGATATTAACGTACCAGGTGGTAGTACGCTCGCTACGCAAATTGAAAAATATCGTCATTCACGCAATGGTTATACCGAATCAATTTATGAAAAAGTACGGCAGATGGCAAGCGCGTCAATACGCGCTTATTTGCTTGGCACAGACACACGCGAAATGCGTAAGCAAATCGCGCTCGCTTATTTAAATACTATGCCGCTTGCCGCGTCTGAAAAATCGGGCGAGGTTCACGGTTTGGGGGATGGGCTAGTTTCATGGTTTGGCGCAGATTTTAAAGAAGTGAATAATTTACTTGCCGTGCAACGATTAAAGGATGTAGAAACCATCAATCCAGAGCAAGCAAAAGCCTATCGGCAAGTGTTAAGCATTTTACTTTCACAACGCAGACCCACTTATTTGCTTGGTGCAGGGTTTGATGCTTTGCAGAATTTAACCGACAGTTACCTACGTTTGTTAGCAAATCAAGGAATAATTTCACCCGCTATGCGTGATGCGGCTTTGAATGTAAAAGTTGAGCGCGTGCCAAAAAGTAGTTCACATTATTTATTTGTCACTGAACAAAAAACGCAAAACGTGCTTCGTGCAAGGCTCGCGCAAATGTTAGGTATCAAAACGAACTATGACTTAGATCGTTTGGATTTAACCGTTAAAACGACGCTTGATTATGAAATGCAACAAAAAGTGACTGCAGCATTAAAAAAATTGAGCGATCCTGTGAATGCTCGGGCTGCGGGCTTATTGGGCGAACGGTTATTAAGTTCAAGTAATGATTTAAATCAAATTGTCTACAGTTTGGTTTTATTTGAACGCGGCGAGCAGGGGAATTTGTTGCGCGTGCAAACGGATAATTACGATCAGCCGCTTGATATTAACGAGGGAATTCGCCTTGATTTAGGTTCGACTGCAAAAATGCGAACAATGGTGCATTATCTGGAATTGATTGCCGAAACTTATCAAACTTATCAAGGACAAACATCCAAAGATTTAGCCAAAATTGGCTTGCATCCGCGTGATTATTTGTCAGCATGGGTGATTGACCAACTTAAAGCGCGTCCAAAAATGACGCTCGAAGAAATTTTAAATCAAGCCTTAGAACGTAAGTATTCCGCTAGTCCGAATGAGTATTTTTACACGGGTGGCGGCGTTCATCATTTCAACAACTTTAGCGACAGCGATGACGGACGGATTGTTTCGGTGCGTGATGCGCTGAGAAATTCGATTAACTTGCCATTTATTCGCATGATGCGTGATTTGGCGTATCACCATTTGTACAAGCCTGAAGGCATTGCACGTTGGCTTGAAAATCCTGATGATGAAAAACGCCAAGAATATCTTGCGCGTTTTGCTGACCGTGAAGGATTGGTATATTTACGCCGTTTTTACGCACGTTACAAAGGCAAAAGTGCAGAAGATAATTTAGAAACACTCACGCAAAAGGTTTATCCAAAACCGTCACGATTAACGATGCTTTATGAATCGATTTTCCCAAATCGTGACCGCGCCGCGCTTGAAGAGTATTTAAAAGCACATATTCCCGCGCAAGTTTTAGCAAACGAAAATATCGATAATTTATTTTACAAATACACGCCCGAAAATTTTGATTTGCAAGATCAAGGCTATATCACCAAAGTTCACCCGCTTGAATTATGGGTTGTGCGGTATTTGTCTGAACATCCAGACGCAACACGCGATGAGGTCATTACCGCAAGTGCCGAACAACGACAAGAAATTTATCGTTGGCTGTTTAAACATTCTCACAGTTTCGCGCAACAACGGCGCATTATGACACTGCTTGAAGATGATGCGTTTAAACAAATTCACGCGGCATGGGAGCGAGTGGGTTATCCATTCGCGTCGCTCACGCCTTCTTATGCAACGTCAATTGGTGCATCAGGCGACAGACCTGCGGCGTTGGCTGATTTAATTGGTATTATCAGCAACGATGGAGTGAAATTGCCGTCGGTGCGTTTTAAAAATTTCCATTACGCTAAAGACACTCCTTACGAAACGATTATGGAAAAAACGCTCGAAAGTGGACAGCAAGTTTTATTGCCTGAAGTGGCAAGAGCTGCCAAAAGTGCGTTAATTGGTGTTGTAGCAAGCGGAACAGCGGGACGTTTAAATGGCGTTTATAAAGATGCAAACGGCAGACCGTTAATTGTGGGTGGTAAAACAGGAACGGGCGATCATCGAAAAGAACGTCATGGGGCAGGTGGTCAATTACTCGAATCGAAATTTATCAGTCGCGCCGCGACATTTACGTTCTTTTTAGGGGATAAATTTTTTGGTGTCATTACCGCTTATGTTTCAGGCGAAAATTCAGGCAGTTATCATTTTACCAGTTCGCTACCTGTGCAAATTTTGCGCTTTTTAGAACCGACACTTGCCCCCATGATTAACAAAGCCAGTGTTGAATCTGTAAAACCTGTTGTCACAAAGCCTGTTTCGGCTGATGTTTTGACAGAATAATGACGATGATTTTTTTGTGATATTCTACGCGCCTGTTTTTTCCCTTTTTATAAATCACGAAGTTAATGAGAACACGCCTTAAAATTTGCGGCTTTACCGAAGTTGAAACCGCTGTTTATGCCGCGCATTTAGGTGTTGATGCGATTGGTTTGGTTTTTTACGCCAAAAGTCCGCGTCACGTCACCATTGAAAAAGCGATTGAAATTACCAAAGCCTTGCCGCCTTTTACAACGGTGGTGGGTTTATTTGTAAATGAAAAAGAAAGTGTAATTCGTGACATTTTGGCGCAAGTGCCACTTGATTATTTGCAATTTCACGGTGATGAACCCGCTGAAGATTGCCGCATTTACGGCAAACGTTACATCAAAGCGGTGAGCATGAAAAAAGGGCTAAATTTTGAAAAACTGAACACAGAATATCACGACGCAAAAGGCTTGCTTTTAGATGCGTATCATCCAGACGCAAAAGGCGGCACAGGAACACAATTTGACTGGGCGTTAATTCCTGCGAAACGTCCTATTCCGATTATTTTGGCAGGTGGTTTGACTGTCCAAAACATTAAAAGAGCGATTCAAATCGCCCATCCTTACGCAGTTGATGTCAGTAGTGGCGTAGAACTAGAAAAAGGCAAAAAAGACATCGTTAAAATGACTGCATTTACACAACAAGTTCAAGAAGGTGACCGAGAAACACTATGACCGAAAAATATAACATGCCCGACGAGCGGGGACATTTTGGACAATACGGCGGCATTTTTGTCGCTGAAA
>Ga0172375_10000599_pt1 | contig 57648 bp, 45 predicted proteins | sample LakKiv1m_FD_114537 | JGI IMG/M metagenome (GOLD analysis project Ga0172375, IMG submission 114537) | Freshwater microbial communities from Kabuno Bay, South-Kivu, Congo - kab_092012_11.1m | ecosystem: Environmental > Aquatic > Freshwater > Lake | place: Democratic Republic of the Congo...
AATGAACACGAATAAAGAACTTTGATTTAATTCGCGTTGATTCGCGTGCATTCGTGGGCAGACGATCTATTCTCATACAACTTGTTTTTTAGTGTGCTTGTTGGTTCGTAAGGCACTAACTTCGTAGCCACTGTGTTGTGGCAGAAGGTCTATTCTCCAAAGAACTCCGCTAGGCATTTTTCAGAGGACCACGATTACGTTGTTGTCTATGCGAAGAACGCCAACGTATGGAAGCCCAATCTTGTGCCACGTTCCGAAGATCAAGATGCAGCCTACAAGAATAGGGACAACGATCCGCGAGGCCCTTGGAAAACTAGCGACCTTTCGGCACGTAACTACTACAGCGGCGGCATGTACGCAGTTACCTCACCGTCAGGACGTTTAATTGAAGGACCGCCAACTGGACGGTATTGGACTATATCAAAAGAAAAGTTCGAAGCTTTCGGCAAAGGAAAACGTATTTGGTGGGGCAACAAAGGCGATTCGATTCCGCAATTGAAGCGATTCTTGAGCGATGTCAAACAGGGCGTCGTACCGCAAACCATGTGGTTCTACAAAGACGTAGGGCATACGCAGGACGCGAAGAAAGAACTGGTTTCGGTCATGGACTTCGCCGATTCCGATTCGGTCTTCATCACGCCAAAACCCACAAAGCTCATCGAGCGCATTCTCCAGATCGCGACCAATCCCGGCGACCTCATTCTCGATTCGTTTGCGGGCTCCGGGACGACCGGCCACGCCGTGCTGAAGATGAACGCGGCCCGCGTGGCGTCCGAGGTGGAGGTAGATGCGGCGTCCCCGCCGCATATGGCAGCCACCTCATCGCAGGACTCTCGATGCGGCGGGGACGCCGCAGCTACCGAGAGGACCTATTTCGACCCGGCACAGCCCGTCGGCTTTCTTCGCGGCGGGAGCTTGCCCCACTGGCGGCAGGAGGGGACAACGTATTTTGTTACGTGGCGCACAGCGGATTCCATGCCCGCCGGGCGTGTGCGCCAATGGGTGTCCGAACGCGACGCTTGGTTGAAGTCCCATCCGTCGCCGTATGACCTTCCCACGCGGGCCGAATATGACCGGCTGTTTCCGGAGCGCTGGGAACATTGGCTGGACGAGTGCCACGGGGCGTGCGAGCTGCTGCGGCCCGAGATCAAGGCGGTGGTCGAGCAAGCCCTGCGCTGTTTCGACGGTGTCCGCTACCGGTTGGATGAGCTGGCGGTCATGCCCAATCACGTGCATGTGCTGGTAACGCCGCTTGGGGAGCACACCCTGTCCGAGATTGTCCAGAACTGGAAATCGTATACGGCGCACGCCATCAACAAGCAGTTCGGCCACAAAGGCGAGTTTTGGCAGAAGGAGAGCTTCGACCATATTGTCCGCCACGCCGACGACATGGAACGTTTCCGCGCCTATATTCGGGCGCAGCAAGTGGACGCGGCGTCCCCGCCGCGTACTGTGGAAAGCGAAGCGTCCCCGCCGCGTACTGTGGAAAGCGAAGCGTCCCCGACGCGCCACTCATGCGGCGGGGACGCCGCATCCACCCTCCGTCCGATGCGCCGTTTCATCCTTGTGGAGATGGAACCGAAGATTGCCCGCGAGGTGACGGCCGAGCGCGTGCGACGCGTGGCGCAGGGCTACGCGAACGCCAAGGGCGAGGCGGTCGCGGGCCTCGGCGGCGGGTTCCGCTATTGCGAGTTGGGTGAGCCGCTTTTCGACGAGACGGGCATGATCCGCGCGAGCGTGAAGTTCTCCGAACTGGCGCGGCACGTCTATTTCTCGGAGACCGGCGAGCCGCTGCCGCGCGCGCGGGTGCTCAACACGCCCTTTCTCGGCGCGTGCCGCGGAGTCGGCATCTACCTGCTTTACAACGGCATTCTGGGCGACGAGACGGCCAACGGCGGCAACGTGCTGACGCGCCAGACGCTGGCCCGGCTGCCGCCGTTCGAGGGGCCGAAGGTGGTCTACTGCGCCGGTTGCCTTCTGAGCCGCGACCGCCTGCAAGGTGCCCGCATCACCGTGCGCCAGACGCCGTACGAGATCAAGGTGTCGTAGGGAAGGGGAAGATAAGGGGTTTAGGCTGTTAGGCTGTGAGGCTGTTGGGAAGAGAAGGAAAACGCTGAACGTTGAACGTCCAACGCCGAACGCTGAAGTGCGGGGCAAGGGAGAGATAACGGCATGAAAAAGAAAACGGATTTGCTGAAATGATAGCAGCGGCTCGGTGTTGCTTATCTTGAGAGGACAAACACATGGCAAAATTCATCGGCATAGCAGGCGACTTCATGGGGAGCCGACGGCGAACGCGACTTCGTCAAATACCTGATGGACCTGCCTGACACCTATACCGTGGTCAGCGACCTCGATCAAGGAGAATGCCGTCTCTGCATGAAAGCTACGCAACTGCGAGTCGCGGATCCTGTGCGATGCTTCGGAAAGCACAATTAACAACATATTTGGCACAACGGAAAACGCCTTGTGCATCAGCTAAAAAATCGGAAGGTGATTGATAGGTTCACTCCTCTATTGCGCTGCACGTATCAACGAATGGGGGTGTTTTCCAGTCTGTGTTTCGTGGTGGGATGTGCCAGCATCATGACGAGGAATGTCGATAGAGCTGCACTTGCTCGTTTTCAGGAGAGCCCCGCATCCCGTTCCGATGTTGAGCAAGTACTGGGAAAACCCTTTATGACGGGTGGGCAACTTCTTTTCACTGGACGTCGCCGCAGCGCCCGATAACCGGGCTTGCTCCAGCTTCATCGCGCGCGCTCCATCTCGTCGCAACGAGACCACCCCTGTCTCGACGAACCCCTCCAGCCCCGTCCGTCCGTGTCCGCACCGCAGAGATAAGGGGGCGAGTGTTGGCCATCGCTTGGCGCACCTTTTCGCTGGCGCGGTGGCAACAGTCCGTTTCTTCCTTTTTTTGTTTCTTGTTTTTCAGCTTTTCAGCCCGATGCGGGCCGGATATTATGATATGTCAAAAAGCGGCCGTCGGGACGCGGGCGTTCGGAGTCACCTCGGTGAACGAGGTTGTCGGATGCCGGGGCGTCGCTTCCCGCAAGAAAGGTGAAGACATGTCGAAGTTGCCGATCAAGCCGGCGGGCAGTTGCCGCTATGACGAGGTCTCTCTGGGCGAAATCATGCTGCGGTTGGATCCGGGAGACTTGCGAATCCGTAACGCGCGGTCGTTCAACGTGTGGGAGGGCGGTGGCGAGTACAACGTGGCGCGCGGCCTGCGCAAGTGCTTCGGCCTTCGGACCGGCGTGGTGACGGCATTTCCCGAGAACGACATCGGCCGTCTCGTCGAGGATTTCGTGATGCAGGGCGGCGTCGACACCTCGCTGATCCGATGGGTGCCGTTCGACGGCACGGGTGTGGCCACGCGCGTGGGGCTCAACTTCACCGAGCGCGGCTTCGGCGTGCGCGGTGCGCTCGGCGTGAGCGACCGCGGCCACACGGCGGCTTCGCAGCTCAAGCCCGGCGACATCGACTGGGAGCGGCTTTTCGGCGAATTGGGCGCCCGTTGGCTACACACCGGCGGCATTTTCGCGGCGCTTTCGGCCACGACGCCGCTGGTCGTGGAAGAAGCCATGGCTGCCGCCCGCAAGCACGGTACGGTCATTTCCTACGACCTGAACTATCGTCCCTCGCTCTGGAAAGCCAACGGCGGTCTCAAGGGCTGCCGGGAGGTCAACCGCCGCCTCGCTCAGTATGTGGACGTGATGATCGGCAACGAGGAGGACTTCACGGCCTGCCTCGGCCTGGAGGTGGAAGGCGTGGACGAAAATCTTCGCGCGCTGCCGATCGACGGCTTCAAGCGCATGATCGAGCGCGCGGTTTCCGAATTTCCGAACTTCAAGGCATGCGCGACCACGCTGCGCACCGTCAAGTCTGCGTCGGTCAACGACTGGAGCGCGATCTGCTGGTACGACGGCGCGTTCCATCAGGCGATGGAGATGAAGGACCTCTGGATCTACGACCGCGTGGGCGGCGGCGACAGTTTCGCCTCGGGGCTGGTCTACGGCTTTCTGACCTTCGACGACGCGCAGAAGGCCGTCAACTATGGGTGCGCCCACGGCGCGCTCGCGATGACCACGCCCGGCGACACCTCGATGGCGAACAAAGCCGAAGTCGAGAAGCTCGCGGCGGGGGGCAGCGCCCGCGTGGTGCGCTGAGCCGAAAACGGGAGTCGGCTTGCCGATTACTTGCACGCGCATTCAACGGCCGAGTTGAGTGCGCGTCCGGTTGTTTGCGGCTCACGGTCGCGCGACGTAGTCCAGCACAGCGGCCATGAGCCGGTTGACGCGCGCGTAGGTTTCCGGGCCGACTGCGCGGAGCGCGTCCTCGCTCTGCACGAAGAGGCCTCCGGTCAGCTCGTCGCGGCAATGATCCACCAGGCCGGACGCGCTCTCCGGCGTGGTCTCCAGATGGAATTGAAGGCCGAGCGCGCGTTCGCCGATTTGGAAGGCTTGGTTGAGGCAGGCCGCGCTCGACGCGAGCCGCACTGCGTTGTTCGGCAGGTCGAATGTTTCGCCGTGCCAATGGAATACGGCCTCACGCGCGGGGAACGCGAAACGTCCGGCGGGGACCGGGCGGCCTTCGACGGGAAACCAGCCGATTTCACGCTCGCGATTCGGGTAGACGCGGGCACCGAAGGCGCTGGCGAGCAGTTGCGCGCCGAGACAGACGCCGACGAACGGCACGCCCCGTTCGACCGTCTCGCGCACGAAGCGCTTTTCGGCGGCCAGCCACGGATGCCGCGCGTCGTCGTTGACGCTCATCGGGCCGCCCATGGCGATCACGAGGTCGGCCTCGCCGACATCGGGTAGGGCTGCATCCGGCTCGAAGAACCGCGTGTAGCGGAGCGTGGCGTGACGAGCGGCGAGCCACGGTGCCATGCTGCCGATGTCCTCGAACGGAACGTGTTGAAGAATGTGGGCGCGCATGCTGAACTCCCGTTTGGTTTTTAAGCGGCGTTCACTTTACGGGCGGAGCGGCGTCAACGCAAGTCAGTTTTGGCCAGACCGACGCTTGACGCGTCCGGCTCGGTTTGGCATGCTGTGACCAGAAGAGGTGTCTTCCGGTTGTTTTCCACGGGTGTGTGCCTGTGCAGCCCGAAAACGATTTCCCGTCACGATTGGTTTTTGAAACGTCATGAAAGAAAACATCAGCGAGAGAATGACGAACTGCAGATGGCTCATCTGCGCCATGTTGTTTTTTGCCACCACGGTGAACTACCTCGACCGGCAGGTGCTGTCGCTGACGTGGAAGGATTTCATCGCTCCCGAATTCCATTGGACCAACAACGATTACGGAACAATCGCGGCGCTGTTCTCCGTTTTCTACGCCGTGTGCATGCTGTTCGCCGGGCGGGTCGTCGACTGGCTCGACACGCGGAAAGGGTATTTGGTCGCCATCGGCATCTGGTCGGTCGGCGCGATGCTCCATGCGTTCTGCGGAATCGCGACGTCTGGGCTGTTGGCGGGCAAGTGGCTTGTCGGGTTTGCGGGGGCCAAGGAGGCGATCGCGGCGGTCGGCAACGTGACCCAGATCGCGAGCATCAGCGTGGGGCTGTTCATCTTCGCGCGGTTCGTGCTGGCGCTCGGCGAGGCGGGGAACTTCCCGGCGGCCATCAAGGCGACGGCGGAGTTCTTTCCGAAAAAAGACCGCGCGTTCTCAACCAGCATTTTCAACGCCGGTGCCACGGTGGGCGCGCTGGCTTCGCCCGTCACCATTCCGTTCATCGCCCGCGCGTGGGGGTGGGAGGCGGCTTTTCTGCTCATCGGCGCGCTCGGTTTCGTTTGGATGGGCGTGTGGGTGTTCGTCTACAAAAAGCCGGATGTCCATCCCCGCGTGAATGCGGCCGAGTTGAAATACATCCGTCAGGACAACGACCATGAGGTGGTCTCGGACGGCGGTTCGGCAAACTCCGGCAAGGTGTCCTTCCTCGCGTGCTTCAAATACCGGCAGACATGGGCGTTCGCGATCGGCAAATTCATGACCGACGGCGTGTGGTGGTTCTTCCTGTTCTGGATGCCCGCGTATCTGAGCGCGGTCTACAAAATGGATGTGACCCAAAGCGCGCTGCCGATCTTCGTGCTCTACATGATCACGATGCTTTCGATCATCGGCGGCTGGCTGCCGTCGTACTTCGTTGACCGCAAGGGGATGAATCCTTACGCGGGGCGCATGAAGGCGATGTTGATCTTCGCGTTCTTCCCGCTTCTGACGCTCGCGGCCCAGCCGTTGGGACGGATTTCGTACTGGCTGCCGGTGATCATCATCGGTATCGCGGCGGCGGCCCATCAGGCGTGGTCGGCGAACATCTTTTCCACGGTCGGCGACATGTTTCCACGCAAGGCGATCGCGACGGTGACGGGGATCGGCGGCATGGCGGGCGGGGTGAGTTCGTTCTTCATCAACAAGGGGTCGGGCGTGCTGTTCGATTATGCCGGCAAGACGGATATGGTGTTCATGGGGTTCAGAGGGGAGACCGCCGGCTACTTCATCATCTTCTGTGTCTGCTCGGTCGCCTATCTCATCGGCTGGTGCATCATGAAACTGCTGGTTCCGCACTACAAGCCGATCACCGATCTGTGAGGTTGGCCGCTGCCCGCGTAGGGGGTCATGCGTCGGGTTGTTGCCGACCGAGCCAGTCGAGAACCCTGCCCATGAATAGCCTCTTGGCGGGGCTGAGCGGCTCGTGGATCGTGCAGCCGGCCGCGCGGGAATGTCCCCCGCCGCCGAAAGGTTTCGCAAGCTCGGTGGCGTCCAGCGGTGCCCGCGTCCGGATGCTCACCCGTGTTTCGTTATTGTCTTCGCTGCCGTAGAAGAAAAGGGCCACGCGGTTGCCGACGAGGTTCCGTGGAATTTCGATCACGTCTTCGGCATCGGCCTTGGTCCCGTCGGTCGCTTCGAAGTCCTGCCCCGTCAGGGTGACGGAGGCGACCGCGTTGTTCTCCGACACGGTGAGCGTGCGGAAGGCGCGTTTCTTCAGCTCCATGTTGGTGCGGCTGAACGAACTGTAAAGTTTGTCGTTGATGAGGGTCGTGCGCACGCCGTATTTGAGCAGGTCGGCTCCGCAGCGGAGAGTCGCAGGTGTCGTTTGATCGTAGGCGAAACGTCCGCTGTCGGTGATGAGCGCCACCCAGAGCGCTTCGGCCGCCACGGCGTCCAGTTGCCATCCGGCTCTGCGCGCGAGACGCCAGATCATTTCGCCTGTGGACGAACTGCGGCCGTCGATCCAATTGAGGGTGCCGAACAGCGTGTTCGTGCGGTGGTGATCGATGTTGACGACGGGAAGGCGTTGGGCGAGCGGTTGGAGCGGTTCGGGCAGACGATCGAAAGCGCCGCAGTCCACGGAGACGACCAGATCGAAGCGTTTCCGGCTGGCCGAAGCGGGCGCGATCAGATTTTCGACGCCTGCGAGAAAACCGGGGCCGCCGAGGCCTTTGCGCTCGGCGGTGGCCACCGTTCGGATGCCCGCGCGGCACAGGAGGTGGGCGAGCGCGATCATGCAGCCCAACGAGTCGCCGTCCGGGCGGACATGTCCGGTCACGAGGACGCTACTGGCGCGCCCGATGGCGGCAATCACTTCGGCGGGCGTGGCGCGGTGCGGTCTGTTGGGTTGGCGTATCATGGAATTACTGCCGGATTTGTCCGGTTCCCGTCACCGCGTACTTGTACGTGGTGAGTTCCTCCAGCCCCATGGGACCGCGCGCATGGAGCTTGTCGGTGCTGATGCCCATCTCGGCTCCCATGCCGAACTCGCCGCCGTCGGTGAAACGGGTCGAGGCATTGACATAGACGGCGGCCGAATCGACCTCCCTGAGGAATCGCTTGGCGTTGCGGTCGTTCGTCGTGACGATGGCATCGGAGTGGTGCGACCCATAGGTGTTGATGTGCGCGATGGCGGCCGAAAGGTCGTCCACGACGCGGACCGAAAGAATGAGGTCCAGATATTCGGTCGACCAGTCCTCCTCGGTGGCGGGATTGCAGGCGGGGAGCAGGGCGCGCGTCGCCTCGCAGCCGCGCAGTTCGACGCCGCGCCGCTGCGCCAGTTCGGCCAGCATCGGCAGGAAGGCGGCGGCGGCGTCTTTGTGTACGAGGAGGGTTTCCATCGCATTGCAGACGCCCGGACGCTGGCACTTGGCGTTCTCGACGATGGCAATCGCCTGCCGGAGGTCGGCCGAGGCGTCGACGAAGACATGGCAAATGCCTTTGTAGTGCTTGAGTACGGGGACGCGGGCGTGTTCCATGACGGCACGGATCAGCGACTCGCCGCCGCGCGGAATGGCGACGTCCACGCGGTCGTCCATCTGGACGAGTTCGCGGACCGCCTCGCGGTCGGTCGTCGCGATCAACTGCACGGCGTGTGCGGGAAGGCCGACCTTTTCACCACCCGTTTGCAGCGCCTCGGCGATGGCGAGGTTGGAGTGGATGGCTTCTTTGCCGCCGCGCAGGATAACCGCGTTCGACGTTTTGACGCAAAGGACGGCCGCGTCCGCCGTCACGTTCGGGCGGGACTCGAAAATGATGGCGACGACGCCAAGGGGGACGCGACGCTTTTCGATCACCAGGCCGTTGGGACGGACCCGGCGCCAGATTTTCTTTCCGACGGGATCGGGCAGGGCGGCCACCTCGCGGATGCCCTTGACCATGGCGTCGATGCGGGCGTCGGAGAGCGTCAAGCGGTCGACCATCGCCGCCGACAGGCCGTTCGTCCGGGCCTGCGCCACGTCTTGCGCGTTGGCCGTACGGAGTGTGTCGCGCTGGGCATCCAGTTCCGAAGCCATGGAGAGAAGAATGGCGTTCTTTTTCGCAGTTGTCAGGTTGACCATGCGCCGCGAGGCCGCAAGCGCCTGGTCGCCGATCTGTCGGATGGTCTCGTGTAGTGTCATAGCCTTAAAGAGCGCTGCTGAGGATCAACGTGCCGGTTTCGCTGCCCGCCATGATGTCGAGCAGGACGCGCCTGCCGCGTCCGCAGGCGATCACGACGCCGCAGCCGGCCTTGACGGCGATCTGGGCGGCGCGCAGTTTGGAGTCCATGCCGCCCTTGGAAAGTCCGCCGGTCGCGACGGGGTTCACGAGGGCGAAGGCGTCGTTCAAGTTCTCGACGCAGGGAACCCGCTTGCCGTTGGCGTCCAACACGCCGTCGACGGTGCTCAGAATGATCAGCAAATCCGCGCGGGCCAGTTTGACCACGAGGGCGGCAAGGAAGTCGTTGTCGCCCAGCGACAGGTCGGCCTTGAGTTCTTCGTCGGCGACGACGTCGTTCTCGTTGATGATAGGAATGACGCCTCGGCGGATCATGTGCTCGGTCGTCCGCTTCGCGTTGGCGAAACGGATGCGGTGTTGGAAATCGGCGTGCGTCAGCAATACCTGTCCGATGGTGATCTTTTCGGCTTGGAACAAGGCCTCGTAATGGGCCATCAGACGGGCTTGGCCGACGGCCGCGCACATCTGGAGGTCGGGCACCGTCGTGGGGCGCGCCTTCATCCCGAGGGCTTCGACCCCGGCTCCGACGGCTCCCGACGAAACGAGCAGGATTTCGTACCCTTTTCGGTGAAGTTCAGCCAATTGGGCGACGAGACTTTTGAGCGGGCGCATGTCGGGGCGTCCCGTCTTCTGCGCGATCACGCGTGTCCCGATCTTGACAACGATGCGTCGGGCCTCTGGCAAAAACTCTCTGAAGCGATGTTCGATATTCATGGAAACGGTCACAGAGAACATTGTGCATGAAATGCGCGACTGTCGCACATCTCGTTGAATTTCAAAAGTTTACTTGATGCGTGTAAGGAAAGCAAGTGCGGCAGCCGAGGCGTCGACTGCGGAACGCTCGTACGTCGAGGTTGCCAATCGAGCGGGAAGGCCGTACACTCTTGGACATCCTGTATGATGTCCGTGCTGCGCGTGTTTTCGGGCGGGACGGGCGGAAGGGACACAACGGGGATCCGGTCCTCGAAAGGAGCGGCGATGGGCGGAGAACGGAGGGGGGCTTCGCGGCGGAATTGCCTGAAGGCGATGGCGGCCGCGGCGGGCGGATTGGCGGCGGGCGTGGGCGGCGCGAAGATGGTCGGCCATCTCGGGCCGGCGCCGACGGGGCCTTGGCGTGTGCTGACGCCCGAGGAGGCGAGCCTGGTCGACGCGGTATCGGAGCAGATCATTCCGGCCGACAAAGATCCCGGCGCGCGCGAGGCGGGCGTCGTACACTTCATCGACCGCCAGTTGGACGGTCCCTACAAAAAGCACGCCGAGAACTATCGCAAGGGGCTCGCCTGCCTTGAAAAGACGAGCCAGGCGATGTTCGGCAAGTCGTTCGCGCAGCTCGCGTGGCCGGACCAGACGCGGCTGCTCCAAGCGCTGGAATCCGGCAAGACGCCGAAGGACATCTGGACGCAGCCTTCGAGCAAAGAGTTCTTCGGGCTGATTCGCGACCACACGATGCAGGGCTTCTACGGCAGCCCTCGTCACGGCGGCAACCGGAACTACGTCCGCTACAAGATGCTGGGTTTGGAATATCCCCGGATCATCGGCCAGAACCGGTACAAGGGCTGAGCGCAACGATTTTAACTGCAAAGGCAAGGCGTGAGCGATGGCCAATAAACATGTGAACGCGGTGATCGTGGGGGCGGGCGCGGGCGGCGGCGTGGTGGCCAAGGTGTTGGCCGAAGCGGGCCTGTCGGTGGTGCTGCTGGAACGCGGCAAGTGGGCGACGTTCGAGGACACGACGGACGACGAGTTGCGGTCGCAGCGGACGACGGTGCTGGGCAACGCGTACGGCCCGGACGACGCGCGTTACCGGCGCGTGATCGAGAACCCGGACGGCTCGACGCGGATCGTCCTCCCGAGCGAGGGCGGCTACAACAACAACGCGGCCTGCGTGGGCAGCGGCACCGTGAGCTACGGCGCGATGGCGTGGCGCTTCATGCCGCAGGACTTCCGCCTCAAGTCGACCTACGGCGCACCCGAGGGCTCGACCCTCGACGACTGGCCGATCTCGTACGACGATCTGGAACCCTGCTACGAGCGCGCCGAGTGGGAGATCGTCGGACGAGGGCAACCCGTTCGCGCCGCCCCGCAAGCGTCCGCGGCCCATGCCGCCCTTCCCGTACAACAGGGAGGCGCAGATCCTGATCGCGGCTGGCAAGCGCCTCGGCTGGCATCCCTTTCCGGTGCCGATGCTGCGCAACTCGATTCCATACAACGGCCGTCCGAAGTGCATCCACATGCGTTCGTGCTGCGGCTTCGCCTGCCCGATCGACGCCAAGTGCGGCACGCAGAACACGGTGATTCCCGCCGCGATCGCCACGGGCAACTGCGAGCTGCGCACCGATGCGGTGGTGAGCGAGATCATCCTCGACGACCGCGGCAAGGCGCGTGGCGTGAAATACTTCGATGCCAACGACCGCCTGCAGGAGCAGACCGCCGACCTCGTGGTGGTGTCCGCCTCGGCGACTGAGACGCCGCGCCTGCTTTTGAACTCGACGTCCAAACTTTTTCCGAACGGCGCGGGCAACAACCACGACTGGGTAGGCCGCAACCTGCAAGGGCACTGCTACTGCGGCGCGAACGGCCTGATGGACGAGGACATCTACGAAGAGGCCGGGCCCGGCGCGTGCGTGGCGTTCAGCGATTTCAGCCACGGCAACAAGGGCCTCTGCGGCGGCGCGATGGTGGCGAACGAGTTCATCTCGTTGCCCTATGCCTTCACCAACACGCGGCCGCCGGGTTCGGCGCGCTGGGGTCTCGCGCACAAGGCGCACCAGCGCCAGTACTACAAGCGCACGATCCGCGTGATGGGGCCGGTGCAGGAGATGCCTGTTTTCGAGTCGCGCGTGCGGGTCGACCCGGCGGTGCGGGATCACTGGGGCATTCCCGTCGTGCGCCTCTCCGGACGGCGGCATCCGCACGACATCGAGATCGCCAAGTTCGTGGTGGGCAAGGTGGCGGAGCTGCTGAAGGAGGCGGGCGCGCGCGACATCTGGACGTGGACGCCGGGCCTCGGCGGACCCAGCGGAGGCCAGCACCAGGCGGGCACGTGCCGCATGGGCAACGATCCCAAGACCTCGGTCACGAACCGCTACGGACAAATGCACGACATCGACAACCTGTTCGTCGCGGACGGCAGCCTGCACGTGACGAACGGCGGATTCAATCCGGCGCTGACGATCATGGCGCTGGGTTACTGGGTCGGCGAACTCCGTGCATGCGCTGAAGGAGAACGCCAAGCGCGTTTTCTACCACATCACCCAGACGCGCCACGACGACATGCGCCTCAGCGAGGAGCAGACGGTGCGCATGGTGCAGGCCTGCGCCGGCTGCCACGCGCCGAACGCGTTCGGCGTGGCGGGCACGAGCGACGACCGCACGCCGACGGGCGTGCACGAGGGCATCAGTTGTTCCGCCTGCCACGCGCCGCACTCGAACGACACGCGCGCCTCCTGCGCGCAGTGCCACCCGCGCTTCACCTCGTGCGGACGCGACGTGACGGCCATGGACACCACATTCCGCTCGCGCATGAGCAAGCACAACATCCACGCGATGACCTGTGCGGAGTGCCATCCGAACGGCGTGCCCAAGCGCCCGGCGTCGGTGGCCGAGGCGGTGGAGCGGGGGGGCGGTCAGCGCTGACGGCAGACGCGCGGCGCGGCTGTTTGTCGTCTGCGTGGCCGACTTTGGAAGAAGGTGCGTGGTCTTGGACAATTTTTCGATTGCGTCGAAAAATTGGCTTGCGGCATAACGGTTGAGAAAGTTATTCTCGTGCCATGAAAGCAAGAGTTATCGGGGAGAAATTGCGCGAGTTCGCGAGACTCTATCCGGTTGTCACCCTGACGGGGCCGCGGCAGTCCGGGAAGACGACGCTCTGCCGCGCGCTCTTCCCCGAGAAGGAATATGTCAATCTGGAGGATGCGGAGCAACGTCTGATCGCGCGGACCGATCCGAAGGGCTTCCTCGGACGATTCGCCCGCGATGTCGTGATCAACGAGATTCAGCGGGTTCCGGACCTCGTTTCGGCCATTCAAGTTGATGTGGATGCGCACAAGCGGCCGGGGCGGTATATCCTGACGGGAAGTCAGAATTTACTCTTAATGAAGAGCGTCTCGCAGAGCCTTTCCGGCCGCACGGCGTTGGCGACGCTGTTGCCGTTTTCGCTTGGCGAACTTTATGGCAAACGTCCGCCTGCCCTTGAAGATGTCATCTGGCGGGGATTTTATCCGGCCATCCATGACCAGAAACTGTCGCCCGCGCACACGCTGGCGTTTTATTTCGCCACGTATGTGGAGCGCGATATCCGTGATTTGCTGAACGTGAAAGACCTCGGACGGTTTGAGCGTTTCGTGCGGTTGTGCGCGGGTCGAACCGGTCAGATTCTCAACTGCGCCTCGTTGGCTGTCGACGCCGGCATCGCCGTCAGCACGGCCCAGGAATGGTTGTCTGTGTTGGAGACCTGTTATGTGGTGAGTCTGTTGAAACCGTGGTCGGCTAATATCAACAAGCGGCTCGTGAAAGCGCCCAAGCTCTATTTCTTGGACACAGGTCGTGAATATGCTCGGCTATTTGGACGCGATCCGGCCGGAGGCGCGTCGCGCGGTGGTATGCAGGCCGGGCGGCACGGCCGAGGCGTTGCTGCGCGAGCTGGGCGTCGTGACGCGGCCCGGCAAGGATGCGTCGGCCGGGCCCGACACGCTGCTGGTGGCCGAGCCGGGGACGGAAGCGCCGAAGGGTTTGGCGGATGCGGTGGCGCAGGGCATGGACGTGCTGTGTCTGGGGATGTCCGGCGAAGAGTTGAAGGCGTGGTGCCCGGTGCCGGTTGTGACGGTTCGCACGAACGCGTGCTTTGGCCGCATTGAGCGTCCGCCGAGCGAGCTGAACGGGCTTTGCAACGCCGACTGGGCGTGGCACGGACGGATCGCCTACGATGCGCTGTTGCCGACGGACGAGGGACACGAGGCCTCGAACGGCGCGCTGCGCGTGGTTCGGTACGGCAAAGGCCGAATCGTGATCTGGCAGGTGCCGCCGTGGGCCATCGACGAGAAGGCGAAGCCGTATCTGCGGACCAGCAAGCGGCATGCGAACGCGATGGCTGCCCGGTTGCTGGCCAACCTTGGCGCGGAGTTCGCACCGTCGAGAGTGGGGGAACGTTTCGCCGTGCCTGTCGAACAGGCGTGGCTGAAGAGCGACTACCTCGATACGCCCGAGGCCGGTGACGATCCTTACCGGTATTATCGTTGGTGAGGATGAAAAAAAAGGGAATGGGAGACTGAAAGAATGAGGGCTCTTTTCAGGACGAAGTCGCGCGACCACATGCTGTCGGACTTGGCCTCCGGGCATCAGTTGAGGCGGGCGCTGGGGCCGGTGCATCTGACGCTGCTGGGGATCGGCTGTGTGATCGGCGCGGGCATTTTCGTGCTGACGGGGCAGGCGGCGGCGAGTTACGCGGGGCCCGCGATCTCGCTTTCTTTCGTGCTTTCCGGCGTGGCCTGCATGTTCGCGGGCCTCTGTTATGCCGAGTTCTCGTCCATGATCCCCGTGGCGGGCAGCGCCTACACCTACGCCTATGCCACGCTGGGCGAGATCTTCGCGTGGATCATCGGGTGGGATCTGATTCTAGAGTATCTGTTCGGCGCGTCGGCCGTGGCTGTTGGCTGGTCGGCCTACGTTGCGAGCTTTCTGAGAGATTTCGGTGTCGTGCTTCCTCCCGAATTCGCGCAGGCGCCGTTCGACTATTCACCGGCTGCAGGGCTCCAAGCGACGGGCGGCATTCTCAACGTCCCTGCCGTGCTCGTCGTGGCGGTGATGATCGGGCTGCTGGTGGTCGGCATCCGCGAGTCGGCGAACTTCAACACACTGATTGTCGCGATCAAGGTGACCGTGATTCTCCTGTTCGTGGGATGCTGTGCGGGTTTCGTACACAAGGCGAACTGGCATCCGTTCATTCCGGCGAACACCGGCGTGTTCGGGCAGTTCGGAATCAGCGGTCTGATACGCGGAGCGGCGGTGGTCTTCTTCGCCTATATCGGCTTCGACGCCGTTTCGACGGCCGCCCAGGAGGCGCGAAATCCTCAGCGCGACATGCCGATCGGCATTTTGACGTCGTTGGTCATCTGCGTGATCCTGTACGTGGCGGTCTCGTTGGTGCTGACCGGCTTGGTGCCGTACACGAAGCTCTCGGTGCCCGATCCGATCGCGATCGGCATCGACGCGGCAGGGCGGTCGTTGCGGTGGCTGCGGCCGTGGGTCAAGATCGGTGCGATCGCGGGTCTGAGTTCGGTGGTCATGGTGTTGCTGATGGGGCAGACGCGCATCTTTTATTCGATGTCGAAAGACGGCCTGCTGCCGACCGTTTTCGCGCGTGTTCATCCGAAGTTCCAAACGCCGTACGTGACGACTCTGATGACGGGGGTGGCGGCGGTCGTGGTGGCGGGACTCTTTCCGATCGGATTCATCTGCGAGCTGGTGTCGATCGGCGCGCTCTTGGCGTTCACGATGGTGTGCATCAGCGTGATCGTGCTGCGGTTTACGCGGCCGGACTATCCGCGCCCGTTCCGCACGCCGTGGGTGCCGTTCGTGCCGGTCATGGGGGCACTGTTGTCGTTCCTGCAGATGGCGTTTTTGCCGCGCGGGACTTGGATTCGGCTGGTGGTTTGGATGGCGATCGGCCTGTTGGTCTACGGGTTCTACGGACGCCGCAACAGCCGGTTGAACGAGATGACGGAGCCTTCGAACGGCGCGTAATGCGCGTTGCGTGTGCGAGTGCGGCGAAAGGAAAGCGGGGGACGTATGCGCGGACTGTGTGTGGCGTTGGTCGGGGTAGCGTTGGCGGCGTTCGGCGCGGAGCCTGACCGCGCAACGGATGCGGCGGCGGGGCGGATCAAAGAGGCGCGCGCGTCGTGGTGGGGCGTCGACGGCGAAGATGCGACGCGTTTCTTGCAGGCGGCCATCGACTCGCGCGTGCCGCGGCTGATCGTGGACAAGGCCGGTTCGCCGTGGGTCACCGAGGGGCTGCGCCTCGTGAGCGACCAGGAGATCGTCTTCGAACGCGGCGTCGAGGTCGTGGCGAAAAAAGGCGCGTTCCGCGGCAAGGGCGATTCACTGTTCACGCTGTCGGGCGTGACGAACGTCGTGCTGCGAGGACCCGGCGCGACGCTGCGCATGCGGCGCGCGGACTACGACGCGCCGCCGTACGCGAAGGCCGAGTGGCGGCACGTGCTGTGCGTCAAGAGCTGCGCCAACGTGACGGTTGAGGGGCTGGCGCTGGCCGAGAGCGGTGGCGACGGCATTTACCTCGGTTGCCTGCGGGCCGAGTGGCCGAACCGGAACGTCGTGGTGCGCGACGTCGTGTGCGACCGCAACTACCGGCAGGGCATCAGCGTGATTTCCGCCGAGGGCCTGCTCATTGAGAACACCGTGCTGCGAGACACGGCGGGGACGGCGCCCGAAGCGGGCATCGACTTCGAACCGAACGGGTGCGGCGAGCGGCTCGTCGACTGCGTGATGCGCAACTGCGTCTCCGAGAACAACCGCGGCAACGGATTCGATTTCTATCTGCCGAATCTGACTCGCGCCTCCGCGCCGGTGTCGATCCGTCTGGAAAACTGTCGCGCGTCGGGCAACCGGGCGTGCGTGAAGCTGACCACGGGTAATTCGGACGCGGACGCGGTGCGCGGCGCGATGTCGTTCGCAGACTGCCGCTTCGAGGGCGGCCGCGAGCCGGGCTTGACGGTATCGTGCAAACCGGCGTTCGGACTGGCCTTGGCGTTCGAGCGGTGCGTGCTGTCCGGGTGCGGGGGAACGAATCGGACGGCGGATGTGTCGCTGGTCAACCGCCTCGAAGACGAGTGGCCGGTGGGCGGAATCCGGATGGACGGTCTGACGGTCGAGCAGTCGGTGGCGCGGCCGTGGATCGCGTGGCGCGGCAACGCGTCGATCTGCGAGCCCGTCGCGGCGTTGTCGGGGCGCGTGTCGGTCGTGTGCGGCACTGGACGCGACGCAGCGGGCCGTGAATTTGATCGCGAGCGTCGGTTCGGTCTACGTGCCGGTGCCGGTCGGCACGCGCCTGTTCGCGTTCGGCGTGGCGGGAGACGGACCCGCCGAGGCGGTGTCCGCCGTCGTGCGCGATCCTTCCGGACGGGAGGTGGGGTCGATGGCGACCGTCGCGCAGGGGGAACGGTTCACGTTTCGGGACGAAAAAGGCGCGGAGGCCGGTCTGTGGGAACTGCGCCTCGGGAAACCCGCGCAGGGCGGCTTCGAGGATTTCCATGTTGAGGCGCTGGGCGTACCCGGCTACCTGTTTTTGAGTCGGGATCGTTACTGGACCTTGTCTCGGGAGTGAGAGCGGCGTTTCGGTGGACGGGCGCGGTTGAAACGCATGTGAAGATCGATGGCAGGAAAAGGGCGGTTTCGACCCCCGCATTTTACGCGGTCGAGGGGCGCGCTCCTTGCGGGAGGCTTTTATTTTTGTTATAACGTGACGTATCAAACGCCCGTTCGACCGCACGGGAGTCTGTCGAGGTTATTTTGAATACTATCCACGCGCGTTTCGTTTTGATCGCTTTTCTCGCCGTTTCGTTCGTCTGTTGGGGCGACGGCGGACGTCCCTCCTCTCAACAAGCCGCCGAGGCGGAGAATCAGACTGCGGGCCAGATTCTGTCGGCCTGCACGAAGATGATTCCCACGGAACCTCTGCTGCTGAAGGGAACGCTGACGGTTCGAAAGCTGCGGGGCATCGTTTTGGCCGAGCATCCTTACAAGCTGATGCTGGATTGGGGGGCCAAGCCGCCTTCCGCCGAGTGCCTTCTGCTGGATTCACAGGGCACGTCGGTGGTGGAGCGAGCCGTGTTGACGCGGCTTTCGGGCAAGCCTGCTCAAATCAGGCTATACAGAGGCCCCGAGCAGAAACCCGAGGAGTCGCCGTCCTATTCGGCGCGCGTATGCGGTACGGACATGACGTGGATGGATCTCACGCTCGATTTCCTGCGGTGGAAAGATGTCCGGTTCGACGACACGCCGCGAGGGGAGAGCCACAACGGACGGGATTGCGACATTCTGGTCGCCGTCCCGCCCGGGCCGATTCCCGGATGCTCGGCCGTTCGGATTTGGGTCGACCGGCAGTTGCGCTGCGTGATGCAGGCCGAGCAGTTGGACCCCCAGGGGAACGCGGTGCGGAAAATGTGGGTTCAGCGGGTCAAAAAAATCGACGAGCGGTGGATGATCCGCGACATGGAGATCGAGACCCTGAACAGCGGGCATCGCACCCGGTTGTTCGTGGATGACGCGACTTCGCCATGAACCTGTTGCTCCTCGTCAGTCAAGGTCTCCTGCTGCTGATGCTGATCGCGCTGTCGGCGTTTTTTTCTGGCAGCGAGACCATTCTGTTTTCGCTTTCTCCCGTTCAGGTCCAACGCATCCGCAACGTCAATCCCGTGGTGGGGCGACGGTTGGATTCCCTTTTGGGCGAACCGGCGCTCGTGTTGTCCACGCTGTTGGTCGGGAATACGCTGGTGAATTTCGCGCTTGCCAGCGTGGGCTATCTGCTGATCGCGCGGCTCGTGCCCATGTGGGGAGAGGTGATCGCCATTCCGGTGATGACACTGACGCTGTTGCTGTTCGGCGAGGTGACGCCGAAGTGCGTGGCCATCAGCAACGCCGAGCGCCTCGCGCCCGCCTGCAGCCGCTTGCTGATGTTCTGGCTGTGGATGCTGCGCCCGTTCAATATCGTGCTCACGGCGGGATCGGGCATCTTCAAGAAATCCCTGCGGCGCGAACGTCGGGCGCTTTCGAACGAGGAACTCCGCACGGTCGTGGAGGTCGGCGAGGAACAGGGCGTTCTCGACGCCGAGGAGGTCTCCATGGTCGAGGGCATCATGCGCCTCTCGGAACTCAAGGCCAGCGACGAGATGACGCCGCGCGTGGACATCGTCGGCCTGGACCTCGACACGCCGGTGGGACAACAACTGGAGGTCGCCCGACGGGTGCATTTCCGCCACCTGCCGGTCTATGTGCGGACGCCCGACGCCATCGAGGGCTTTGTGGATGTGACGCGTTTTCTGCTGGATTCCGAGCACGATGCGCGCCGGGCGATCTCGCCGGCGCTGTTCGTTCCCGAGAATGTTTCGCTCGACGATCTGCTGGTGACGTTCCAACGCAGCGGCAAGCACATCGCGTGCGTGCTCGACGAATACGGCGGCACGGCGGGACTGATCACGCGCGGCGACATTCTCGAATTGATCGCGGTGCCGGTCGCGGCGGACTCGCGGGGCCGGATCGTCATCCAGCGCTTGCGCGACGACATGTGGCTGGTCGACGGGGCGGTGAGTCTGGAAGAATTGAACCGCCAGTTGGACGTGGCACTCGACGCGGACGACGCCGATCGCATCGCGGGGTGGATGACCTTCCATGCCGGTAGGCTTCTGAAGGCAGGCGAAAGTGTTGAAGCCCAAGGATGTCGTGCCACGGTGCGCCGCATGCGGAAACGCCGTGTGGGCACCATCCTGCTGGAGGTTTTGGAACGGAAGGCACCGTCGGCCGAGACGGAACCTGAAAGCGAAGACCTGTCGCTCGAAAGTGAGGAGTTGTCATGAACGCGGAGCTGGGCATCGTTCTGTTGCTCGCCTGCTTCGCGGGGAACGCGTTTTTCGCGGGCATGGAGTCGGGCGTGCTCACGATCAACCATGCACGGCTGATGCACCTCGTGCGGGCGGGGTCCCGTCCGGCCGCCATCCTGAACGCGTGCATTCAGGACATGCAGCGTTTTTTGACGACGATCCTTGTCGGCAACAACCTCATGAATGTGATGTTGTCGACGGTTTCCGCGAGCTTGGCCCGGCATCTCTTGCCGTCGCATCACCTCCTGCAGACGGGATGGGCGGTGGCGATGGCCTTCATGGTCTTGTTTTTCAGCGAATATCTCCCGAAGCTCTTTTTCACAACGCGTCCCTTGCGCCGGACGCTCTTGGTTGCCCGCGTCTTCCGCGTTCTGGAACGGCTTCTCGCGCCGCTGGCGGCTTTGGTGCGCCTCATGACGACATGGGTGATACCCAAGGGGAGAAACGCCTCCGGTCAGCGTTTTCTCATGACGCGGGAGTACATTCAGAACGTGGTCAGCGATGCACGGGACGGTTCGCGCATCACGGCGGTCGAGCGGCTGATGATCAACCGCGTGCTGACGCTGCACGCGTTGACTGCGGCACAAGTGATGACGCCGTTGCCGCGTGTTTCGCGGACCACGGAGGACGCCACGCTGCGCGACTGCTATCGGCTGGTGGCCGATTCGGGGCATGTGCGTTTGCCTGTTTTTTCGGAAGACGGGGGCCGCTGTCGGGGCGTGTTGAACGTGCTCGACGTTCTCACCTCGACGCCGATCGATCCGGACCGCGCCCGTGTCCGTGACTGCATGCAGCCGACGCTCTTCGTTCCGGGTGGAATGCGCGCGGACGATTTGCTGCCGCTGATGCGCAAGCGCCGCCAGCCGATGGTCATGGTCCGGGGGAAGGAAGAGGACGACGTGTTGGGGATTATCACCGAGGAGAACATTCTCAACGCCCTCACCGGCAGTCTGCAGAATCTGCCGCTGAACGTGGGAACCTGAAATCGGCAGTCGGTGAAACACCGAAACACACGAAAAGCGCGAAAAGTGTTTTCCCACAGCAATCTACAAATTCTTTTAAGCTGAACCGCGCGGTGCCCTCCCGGTTCATTCCGCGCCGTTTTCGCAGGGAAGGTCTAGCCGGAAGGCAATCCAACCCTCACGCGCGGATTCGACGGTCAGATCGCCGCCGTGCGCGCGGCTGATTTCGCGCGCGAGGCTCAGACCCAGCCCCTGACCGTCCACGTTTCGGCTGTGGGCGTCGTCGCCGCGGTAGAAGCGCTCGAAGAGCCGTTCGCGATTGATCGCCGCGCCCTCGGGGATCGTGTTGGCGACGGTCAGCACGGCGCGTCCCCCGCTGCGGCGAAGCGTACAGGCGAGCGCGCCGTTTTCGCGGTTGTACTTGACGGCGTTGTTGACGAGGTTTTGGAGCACGTGGCGGAGCAGATCGGGGTCGGCCGCGATGCGGACATCGGGCTCGATGTCGCGGGCCAGCTCGACGCCCGGTGCCAGCAGGGGGAGGTCCTCGAAAAGTGCGTCGAGTTCGCGGCTGAGGTCGACTGTCTTCAGGGTGAGACGCAACTGCCCGGCGTCGCTTTGGGCGAGGAGCAAGAGTTTTCGGACGATGTTTTTCAGGCGCTGGACCTCTTCGAGCAGGTCTGCGTAGGTGCGCTGTTCGGTGGAGCCGAGCGGCGCGTTTCTCACGGCTTGGCTCAGTTGACCCTGCAGAATCGTGAGCGGCGTTTTCAGCTCGTGGGCAGCGTCGGCGCTGAAGCGGGCCGCCTGCCGGAAGCTGCGTTCGAGGCGGTCCAGCATGTCGTTGATCACGCGGGTCAGGGCTCGGAACTCTTGATCCGCATCCTCGGCGGGGACGCGCTGGTCGAGACCCTTGGCCGTGATTCCGGCGGCCACGCGCGCGAGCGTTTGCACCGGTCGCAGCGCCTGCCGGGCCAGCAACCAGGCCCCGGTGGCGAGGAGGACCAAGCCGAGCGGAACGACGAGCGCGAAGACCAGTTGCGCGTGGTGAACCTCCGTGAGGAAATCGGCCATGTCCGCACCGAGCAGCAAGGTGATGGCGGGACCCCGCAGTGCGACGAAACGCCAGCGCGTTCCCTCGGCGGAGACGGTTCGGAACAGAGGCCTGCCCAGACGTCCGCGACCCGGTGGTTCGTCGCCAAGGCCTCCGGGGGGGTGTTCGCCCAACCGCGGCTTGGGCCCTCGGTCGGGAAGCGCGGCCGGACCGTCGCCGGGTTCTTCTCTCGGAGCTTGGGGGCCGATGCCGCCCTCCCCGCGAAGGGGTTGTCCGCGGGGCGGTTCGAAGTTGCGGCGGCCTTCGGCATTGGGGCAGCACGGGAACCGAAACTGCGGGGGAAGGTCGGCGGTCGGCGTCAGGCCGTCAGGCCAGCGGGCCGAGACGTAGATGACTTGGCCCGTGGGGCCGAGGATTTGGAGAAGAAAACGCTGGCGTCCCGACTCGCCGTAAAGAATGTTGAGCGACTCGTCAAGACGCATGCCGCGGTCGGCGCACGGAGCCCGGCGGAGTTGGGCATCGGCAAGCGCCAGCAGGTGACGGTCGAGGCGCTCAATGCCGGTTTGGCGAACGAAGGAGAGGAAAAGCGCGGCGAAGATGAGCAGGATCGCGCCCGACGTGCCCAGAGAGAACAGGGCCATCTTGAGTTTGAAGGAGCGCGGCATGATGATGTTTATCCCTCTTTACGGATGCGGTAGCCGACGCCGCGGACCGTCTCGATCAGCGGTGTCGTGGCGTCGTCGTCGATTTTTCGGCGCAACCGCCGGATGTTCACGTCCACGAGGTTGGTCTCGGGGTCGAAGTCGTAGCCCCACACGTGTTCGAGAAGTTGGGTCCGCGTGAAGACGCGGCCTGGCGAACGCATCAGGCGTTCGAGCAGGCTGAACTCGCGGGCCGTGAGTTCAATCTCGCGGCCGCCGCAGACGACACGGCGCGAAATCAGGTCCACGGACAGGTCGCCCACCTTTAGGAGACTGATGGCGTCCGACTTGGCGCGGCGGACCACCGCGTGGAGGCGGGCAACGAGTTCTTCGAGATAAAAGGGTTTGGTGAGGTAGTCGTCGGCTCCGAGGTTCAAGCCGTCGACGCGTTCGTTCAATTCGGTGCGCGCGGTCACGAGGATGACGGGCACGGCGTTCTTGCGCTCGCGCAGGCCGCGAAGGATGCTGAGCCCGTCGCGGCCGGGCAGCATGATGTCGAGGACGATGGCGTCGTACGGGCGCGTGGTGGCGAGCGTGAACGCGTCGTCGCCGTTCGCGCAGACCTCCACGCCGAATCCGTTTTCCTCGAGCCCCTGCCGAATGAAACCGGCGATTTTCCGTTCGTCCTCGACCACAAGAATTCTCATATCGTCATGATAGCGCGGCGTCGATGCCCGACGCCAGTTCGCAATGATGACAAATTCGTCATGAGACTCGAGAAAATGTCGAAAAAATAGTGTGCGCGACGGATTGACATCCGGAAGCCCATTCGATAAGCTTAACAAGTTTTCAATTTTCTTGGGGCTTGGCCTTGGGAAACTGAAGACGGTACATTGGCAAGGTTTGACGGACTCCTGCACGATGTGGCCCAAAGGTTCTTCCTTGAAGCCCGAGGGCATATTGGGTAAGGGGTTCTTTGCCCCATAAGGGTGAAGGACGAGGCCAACGTAGCTCAGTTGGTAGAGCACTTCCTTGGTAAGGAAGAGGTCGGCAGTTCGATTCTGCTCGTTGGCTCCAGCTTTGACGATGGATTTGTCAACTCTCACAGGAGGAACTCCGAAATGGCGAAAGAGACATTTGTCCGCGAAAAGCCGCACGTCAACGTCGGCACGATCGGTCACGTCGACCATGGAAAAACGACGCTGACCGCTGCGATTACCAACGTTCAGGCCCTGAAAGGTTTCTGTCAGGCGATCTCGTACGATCAGGTGGCCAAGGCCTCCGAGTCGGCGGGCCGTCGCGATCCCACCAAGATTCTGACGATCGCGACGTCGCACGTCGAATACGGCACGCCGAAGCGTCACTACGCGCACGTGGACTGTCCCGGCCACGCCGACTATGTGAAGAACATGATCACCGGCGCGGCGCAGATGGACGGTGCCATTCTCGTGGTGAGCGCGGCCGACGGACCGATGCCCCAGACCCGCGAGCACATCCTGTTGGCTCGCCAGGTCGGTGTGCCCGCGATCGTTGTCTTCCTGAACAAGGTCGACTTGGTCGACGACGCCGAGCTGTTGGACCTCGTTGAGATGGAAATCCGCGAGCTGCTTTCCAAGTACGAGTATCCGGGCGACGAGATTCCGATCATCCGCGGTTCCGCGCTTCCTGCCACGAAGGCGACGAAGTCGGACGACCCCGCCTGCGACTGCATCACCAAGCTGATGGACGCTCTGGACGCCTACATCCCCGAGCCGGTCCGTGCGCTGGACAAGCCGTTCCTGATGCCGATCGAAGACGTGTTCTCGATCGAAGGCCGTGGCACGGTGGTGACCGGACGCGTCGAGCGCGGCATCATCAAGGTTGGCGAGGACGTGGAGATCATCGGCCTGCGCCCGACCGCGAAGACGACCGTCACGGGCGTCGAGATGTTCCGCAAGCTGTTGGATCAGGGCCAGGCCGGCGACAACATCGGCTGCCTGCTCCGCGGCACGAAGAAGGAAGATGTCGAGCGCGGCCAGGTTCTGGCCAAGCCCGGAACCATCACGCCTCACACCGAGTTCAACGGCCAGGTGTACGTCCTCAGCAAGGAAGAGGGTGGTCGCCACACGCCGTTCTTCAAGGGTTACCGTCCGCAGTTCTACATCCGCACGACCGACGTCACGGGTGATATCACCCTGCCCGAGGGCGTGGAGATGGTGATGCCGGGCGACAACATCAGCATCAGCGTGAAGCTGATCTCGCCCGTTGCGCTCGAAGACAAGATGCGCTTCGCCATTCGCGAGGGCGGCCACACGGTGGGCGCCGGAACGGTTGACAAAGTGATTAAGTAAGAAATTCCTGTGAGTGTGTCCGTCCGGAGCGCTTCGTCGGCGCTCCGGACGCGATACAGGTTCACATGGAGACGAGGCTATTATGCCCAGAGAATTAGCGATTTTGGCTTGTACCGAGTGCAAGCGCCGTAACTACACGACGACGCGGAACAAGCGTACGACGACGAACCGTCTGGAGATGAAGAAGTATTGCCCGACGGAACGGAAGCGCACGCTGCACCGGGAGACGAAGTAGACTCCGACACACACTTTAGGCCAGTAGCTCAATTTGGCAGAGTACCGGTCTCCAAAACCGGGCGTTGGGGGTTCGAGTCCCTCCTGGCCTGCCAGTTTCTGCGGTATCTGTCGTCGTTCCCTCGAAGGGAGTGGTAACAGGTTTTCCTTTTTTGGCTGCGGATTGACCGAAGGGTCCGAGACACATGAGCAACGTGAAGCAAATCTTCCAAGGCTTGGCAGCCTATTTGGGCGAGGTCAGCGTCGAGTTCAAAAAAATCGCATGGCTTGATCGCCAAGAGCTGGTCGATTCGACCGTCGTGGTGATCTCCTTCATTGTGATTCTGGCGTTGGTGGTGCTGTGTTGCGACAAGGTGATTCAGTTTCTGCTACAGCTCATCCATACGTAATACGGGGATTGGCCATGACCAAACAATGGTTTGTTTTGCACACGTTGACGGGCCAGGAGCAGAAAGTCAAGCGCTCGATCGAGGCCCGCGTGCGGATCGAGGAGATGGGGGAATTTATCGGCGAGGTCGTCATTCCCACCGAAAAGGTGTCGGAGGTCAAGAACGGCGTGAAGACCACGGTCACGCGCAAGTTTTTCCCCGGATACGTGTTGATCAACCTTGCCTTGTATGACGACTCGCGGACGGTGATTGAGCCGACTTGGCGGTTTCTGAAGGAGACCTCCGGCGTGATCGGTTTCATCGGCGGCGAGCGTCCTATGCCGCTTTCGACTGCCGAGGTTGACGCGATCGTCAATCAAGTGCAGGAAAAGAAGGAGAAGGTCAAGCCCAAGGTTCAGTTTGAGCCTGGCGAGACTGTCACGATCACCGACGGGCCGTTCATGAGTTTCAACGGCACGGTCGATGAAGTGGATCCCGACCGGGGCAAGCTGAAGGTCTCTGTGGCGATCTTCGGACGCTCCGCTCCGGTCGAGCTGGAGTACTGGCAAGTCGAGCGCGCGGTCGAAGAGAACGCGTAGCGCGGCGGCTGAGAACCGGCGCGCATGCGCGCCGACGGCTCGTCAACTGTGGTTCGTTCGTACCGGTGGGGATGCCGGGAGGACCACGACAGACAGATAGGTGCAAGCATGGCTAAGAAAGTCACGGGTACCATCAAGTTGCAGATTCCCGCAGGCGCGGCGAATCCTGCACCGCCCGTGGGTCCCGCGTTGGGCTCCCAAGGTGTCAACATCATGGCGTTCTGCAAGGAATTCAACGCCAAGACGCAAGACAAGGCCGGTCTGGTTATTCCCGTGATCATCACGGTGTACGCCGACCGCAGTTTCTCCCTCGTGTTCAAAAGCCCGCCCGCCTCCGTGTTGCTGAAGAAAGAAGCGGGGTTGGCCAAAGGGTCCGGCGTCCCGAACCGCGACAAGGTCGGCAAGGTGACGCGCGAACAGGTCCGCAAGATCGTGCAGATCAAGAAAGCCGATCTGAACACGGCCGACGAAGCGGCCGCGATGCGGATGATCGAAGGGACCGCTCGCAATATGGGCATTGAGGTCGTTGACTAAGGAGGGGGAGAACGAATCATGGCAAAGCACGGTAAACGGTATATCGACGCCAAGAAAAAGGCCCCCGAAGGCCAGGTGAGTTTGGAAGAGGCTGTCGCCTTCGTGAAGGCGAATCCGGGTGCGAAGTTCGACGAGACGGTCGAGGTCGCAATGCGCCTCGGCGTGGACATCAAGAAGTCCGACCAGACGGTCCGCGGCACGGTGAATCTGCCCAACGGGACGGGTAAAAAGATCCGCGTGGTCGTGTTCGCGGCCGGCACGCATGCCGATGAGGCGCGCGCGGCGGGCGCCGACGAGGTCGGATACGAGGACCTGATCGAAAAGGTCAAGGGCGGCTGGACGGATTTCGACGTGGCGATCGCGACGACCGACGCGATGAAGGAGGTCCGCAAGATCGCCCGCGTGCTCGGCCCCCGCGGCCTGATGCCGAATCCCAAGACGGGCACCGTGACGGACGACACCGTCGCCGCCGTGAAGGCAGCGAAGGGCGGCAAGGTCGACTTCCGCATGGACCGCACCGGCAACGTCTGCGTGCTGTGCGGCAAGCGCAGCTTCGACGCGGACAAGCTGGTCGGCAACATCAACGCGATCATCGACGCCATCAAGGCCGAGCGCCCCGCAGGCGCCAAGGGCGCGTTCATCCGCTCCCTGACGGTCAGTTCCACGATGGGCGTGGGCGTGCGCGTGTTGGTCAAGGAGTCGGCTGAATAATCACGGGAGACGGACGTAATGAGAACCGAAAAAATTTCCATTCTGAACGAGGTGATCGAGCGCGTCAAAGCCTCCGATTTCTGCTTCGTTCTGAATTACGGCGGCCTGAAGGTGGCTCAGCTCACCACCTTGCGCCACGAGTTGGCCAAGTGCAACTCGCGCATCATGGTGGTGAAGAACACCTACCTCGGCAAGGTGTCGAAGGACCTTGGATGGAACGATATCTCTGCGATGCTCAGCGGCCCGACCGCCATGGTCACGGGCAACGGAGACGTCACGGAGGTCGCGAAGGCGTTGGTCGAGTTCGTGAAGAAAAACGAGAAGGCAAGCGTCAAAGGTGCCAGCCTTGACGCCGCCGTTCTCAGCGCAAAGGACGTCGAGGCGCTCTCCAAGCTGCCTTCGAAGGACGTCATGCGCGCCACGCTGCTCGCCATGTTTATGACGCCGGCCACGAGCTTCGTGCGCGTGCTCAACGCGCCGCTGCTCAACACGCTCTACGCCCTCAAGGCGTACGAAGAGAAGAAGGGCGGTTCCGCCGCTTGAACGACGTGTCGTAAAATCCGCGAGGTGCGGGTTCCCGGCGAGTGCCGGAGCCCCCGTGCGTGACACGCGAACGGCCGCCCGACAGGGCAGGGCGGCGGCACCTCCGGGAACCCCGCCCGCGATCAACGCGTGCGGTTGCACAGTAAAGGGAAAAACAATGACAAACGAAGAAGTGATCGATTTTCTGAGCAACCTCTCGGTGCTCGAGATCTCGAAACTGGTCAAGGCGCTGGAAGAGAAGTGGGGCGTCACCGCCGCCGCTCCCGTGGCCGTCGCGGCCGCTCCCGCCGCCGGTGGCGCTGCCGCCCCCGTCGAGGAGAAGACCGAGTTCGACGTGGTTCTGACCGACGTCGGCGCGAACAAAATCGCCGTCATCAAGGAAGTGCGCGCGATCACCGGTCTGGGCCTGAAGGATGCCAAGGACTTGGTCGAGGCCGCTCCGAAACCGGTTAAGCAGGGCGTCAGCAAGGACGATGCTGCCAAGCTGAAGGAGCAGCTCGAGAAGGCCGGCGCCAAGGTCGAAGTGAAGTAAGATTCTTTGATCGCAGAGGGGGGGACTGCCCGCGCGATGACCCGGGCGGTCCTCCCTTTCCGACAACAGGCCTGTGCGCCTCGAGTCGGAGAAGCCCGGATGGTCATCACGTTCTTTTCGCCACCAAAAGAGAGACTTTCCGCACCTGGGGTGCACGGACGCGCATGCCGGCCGAAGTGTGAATCAGTTAACAAAGTGGCTGCTTACCACACTTCCATTCACAACCGGTTGGCAGACGGTCGCGAACGGTTCCTCCCCAGCGGGCAGGGGACTCGCAGGGTCCCATCGTGCGGCGTCTTTGCCTGGCGGCGACATGTTTCCAAACTCCAACCTGAGGTAGGCAATGGTTGAACGCAAAGTCTTCGGCAAGCTGAAAGCTGTTATTCAGCCGCCCGATCTGATCGAAATTCAGACGAAGTCGTACCAAGATTTTCTCCAGTTGGACGTGGCACCCGGAAAGCGGGAAGGGAAGGGCCTCCAGGCCATCTTTCGCGAGGTGTTTCCGATCGACAGCTACGACGGCCGGTACACGTTGGATTTCGTGAAGTACGAATTGGGCGAGCCCAAGCAGGACGCCCTTGCCGCCTTGTCCGATGGCAATACGTTCGCCGCGCCCCTGCACGCCACGTTCCGTCTGAAGGACGGCGACGAGATCCGCGAAGAGGACGTGTACATGGGCGAGATTCCGTTGATGACGCGCGACGGCGCGTTCGTCATCAACGGTGCCGAGCGCGTGATCGTCTCGCAGTTGCACCGTTCGCCCGGCATCTGTTCGGAGAAGGCCATCCACCCGAATGGGCAAACGCTCTTCTCCGTTCGCCTCATCCCCGACCGCGGTTCGTGGATCGAGATCCAGTTCGACTCCAGCGACATCATGTGGGTCTACATGGACCGCCGCCGCCGCCGCCGCAAGTTCTACGCGACGACCTTTCTGCGCGCGTTGGGCTTCGGCTCGGATGAAAGCATCCTGAAGCTGTTCTATTCGTTCAAGAAGCTGTCGGTGAAGAAGACGTACGCGGCGGATGAACTCGACATGCTGGTCGTGAAAGACGATCTGATCGACGTCGAGTCGCAGGCTGTTCTGGCCCGCCGCTACGAGCCCGTCACTCCGGCGCTGCTGGAGCAGATCGGCGCGGCCGGCTTCGAGTCCGTCGAGGTGGTCGACGTTTCGACCGACGAGGGCGTGCTCATCAAGACGCTGCGCGAGGACGCCAAATCGGGCATCCACTCGGAAGAGGACGCGCTGAAGGACATCTACAAGCGCCTGCGCCCCGGCGACCCGGCGACTTCCTCCAACGCGAAGACACTGCTCAAGCGCCTCTTCTTCGAGGCTCGCCGCTACGATTTGGGCAAGGTCGGCCGCCACAAGATCAACCAGAAGCTGGGCTTGACCGGCAAGGTTCCCGAGGGCCTTCGCACGCTGCACGAGAGCGGCATCGATGTGGTCGAAGCGGTCCGTCTGTTGCTCCGCATTTACGTCGGCAAGGATCAGGTGGACGACATCGACCATCTGGGCAGCCGCCGCATCCGCACGGCGGGTGAACTGTTGGAGAACCAGTGCCGCGTGGGGTTGGCGCGTACGGAACGCCTGATTCGCGAGCGCATGACGCTGTTCGATCCCGCGAGCGGCGTGCTTTCGCCCGCCCGGTTGGTGAACAGCAAATCGCTGTCCGCCGTGGTGCAGGATTTCTTCGGCCGCAGCCAGTTGAGCCAGTTCATGGACCAGACCAACCCGCTGAGCGGACTGGCCCACAAGCGCCGTCTGTCGGCCCTCGGCCCCGGTGGTCTGAGTCGCGAGCGCGCCGGCTTCGAAGTGCGCGACGTGCATTCGTCGCATTACGGACGCATCTGCCCGATCGAGACGCCTGAAGGCCCGAACATCGGTCTGATTTCGTCGCTCGGCATCTACGCCCGCATCAACGAGTACGGTTTCATCGAGAGCCCGTATCGCGTGGTCCGCAACGGCAAGGTGACGAACAAAGTCCAGTACATGTCCGCAGACTTGGAAGAGAATTTCATCATCGCCCAGGCGAATTCCGAGTTGAAGACAGACGGCAGTTTCGCGTCCGAGCGCGTCACGTGCCGCGTGAAGACGGACTTCGAGGACGTCGAGCGCGGCCGCGTGCAGTACATGGACGTGTCGCCGATGCAGGTCATTTCGATCGCCGCCGGTCTGATTCCGTTCTTGGAGCACGACGACGCCAACCGCGCGCTGATGGGCGCGAACATGATGCGCCAGGCGGTGCCCCTCCTGAAGTCTGAGCGCCCGTTCGTGGCGACCGGGCTTGAAGCCCGCGCGGCCTCCGATTCATGCGTCACGATTCTGTCGGATGAAGACGGCGTTGTGGCCTACGTTTCGGGCACGGAGATCATCGTGACACCGGACGGCAAGATGCCGTCGGGCAAGACCAAAAAGAGCGAGAAGGCCAAGGGCATCTACCGCTACGCGCTTCAGAAATTCCGCCGTTGCAACGCGGGCACCTGCTTCAACCAGAAGCCGGTCGTCAAGGTTGGCCAGGCGGTGAAGAAGGGCGACGTTCTCGCGGACGGTCCGGCGACGCACCAGGGCGAACTCGCGCTGGGCAAGAATCTGCTGGTCGCCTTCATGCCGTGGTCCGGCTACAACTTTGAGGACGCGATCCTCGTGAGCGAGAAGGTGGTTCGCGACGACATCTTCACCTCGATCCATATTCAGGACTTCGAGGTGGGCGCGCGCGACACCAAGCTCGGCCCCGAGGAAATCACGCGCGACATCCCGAACGTGGGCGAGGACGCGCTGAAGAACCTCGGCCCCGACGGCGTTGTGCGCGTGGGTGCCGAAGTTCGCCCCGGCGACATCCTCGTCGGCAAGATCACGCCCAAGAGCGAGACCGAGCTGGCCCCCGAGGAGCGGTTGCTCCGTGCGATCTTCGGCGAAAAGGCCGCCGACGTGAGCGACACCTCGCTGACGGTCCCCAGCGGCGTCTACGGCATCGTCATGGACGTCAAGGTGACCTCGCAGCAGGACGCCCGCCGTCCGTTCCTCTCCCTTGCGGCTTCGCCCGAGGAGAAGAAGGAGATTCGCGACGTCGAGGAGGAGCGCAAAAAGAAGCAGGCCGCGCTGGAAGAGGAACTGACGACCGCGTTGAGCAACATCCTGTTGGGCGAAAAGATTCCGCTCGACGTGCTGGACGTTGAGACGAGCGAGATCATCATTCCCGCCAACCGCAAGATCACCAAGACGCTTCTCTCCAAGCTGGCGAAGGCGCACGACCACATTCAGATCGAGAACAGCCCGGTGCAGCAGAAGATCGAAGAGATCATCAATGGCTTCCGGCCCAAGTTCGCCGATCTGGCCGAACCGGGCACCAGCGATTTCGGCACGGAACTCGATGGCATCATCGACGAAGGTGGCGTGATCAAGCAAGTGCGCGTCTACATCGCCGAGAAGAAAAACCTCTCGGTCGGCGACAAGCTCGCCGGACGCCACGGCAACAAGGGCGTTGTGGCCAGGATCGTGCCCGACTGCGACATGCCGTTCCTGCCCGATGGAACGCCCGTCGACATCGTGCTGAATCCCCTCGGCGTGCCTTCCCGCATGAACTTGGGACAGTTGTTCGAGACCTATCTGGGATTGGCCTGCAAGACGCTCGGTTTCTATGCGGCGACGCCGGTTTTCGACGGCGCGCGCGAGGACGAGATCGACGCGCTTTTGCGCGAGTCCCGCAAGGTTCAGGAAAAAACCTGTGACGGCACCGCGTGGATCTGCGAAGACGGCAAGACTGTGGTCTACGACGGCCGCACGGGCGAGCCGTTCGACCAGCGCGTCGTGGTTGGCCAGATCTACATGCTGAAGTTGCACCACTTGGTGACCGACAAAATCCATGCGCGCGCCACGGGGCCCTATTCCTTGGTGACGCAGCAGCCGTTGGGCGGCAAGGCCCAGTACGGTGGTCAGCGCATGGGCGAAATGGAGGTGTGGGCGCTCGAGGCCTACGGTGCGGCTTACGCGTTGCAGGAGTTGCTGACCGTCAAGTCCGACAACGTCAGCGGACGCACCCGCATCTACGAGGCGATCGTGAAAGGCCAAAACACGCTGGAGGCCGGCATGCCGGAGTCGTTCTCTGTGTTGATGCACGAACTGCGTGGTTTGTGCCTGGACATGAAGTTGCTCGGTGGCGAGACGACTGCGGCTCAGCAGCCGATCGCCGATTTCGCACACATTTAAGGCTACGATTCTGGAGGGTCCCCTATGAATCCTTATGCAGCAAGAGAGTTGTTCGGAGGTATGTTCGATGCGGGTGGTCACTACGATGCCGTGAGCATCACGCTCGCGTCGCCCGAGACCATTCGCTCGTGGAGCCACGGCGAGGTCCGGAACCCGGAGACCATCAACTACCGGACCTACCGCCCGGAGCGCGACGGCTTGTTCTGCGAGCGGATATTTGGTCCGACGCGCGACTGGGAGTGCGCCTGCGGCAAGTACAAGCGGATCAAGCACAAAGGCGTCGTCTGCGACCGTTGCGGTGTCGAAGTCACGGTGTCGCGCGTGCGCCGTCAGCGCATGGGCCACATCGAGCTGGCCGTGCCGGTGTCGCATATCTGGTTCTTCAAGTGCAGCCCCAGCCGCATCGGCCTGATCTTGGACAAGACGGCCAGCGAGCTGGAACGCGTGCTCTACTACGAAGACTACATGGTCATCGATCCCGGTGAAACGCCGCTGAAGTACATGCAGTTGCTCACCGAGCCCGAGTACATTGAGGCGCTCGAGAAGTACGGCGAAAGCTTCGAGGCGATGATGGGCGCGGAGGCGGTCCGCCGCTGCCTCGCCAAGGTCGACCTTGAGCAGATTATGCGGGACCTCGAAGAGCAGATCGAGAACACCCGCAGCAAGCAGACGCGCAAAAAGATCACGAAGCGCATGAAGATCGCCGACGGGTTCCGCGCCAGCGGGGCTCATCCGGAGTGGATGATCTTGGACTGCCTGCCGGTCATTCCGCCGGAGCTGCGGCCGCTGGTGCCCCTCGAGGGCGGACGTTTCGCCACGTCGGATCTGAACGATCTGTACCGTCGCGTCATCAACCGCAACAACCGCCTGAAAAACCTGCTGTCGCTCAAGACGCCGGACGTCATCATCCGCAACGAGAAGCGCATGCTTCAAGAGGCCGTCGATGCGGTGTTCGACAACGGTCGCCACGGACGTGCCGTCGCGGGCGCGGGCAACCGTCCGCTCAAGTCCCTGAGTGACATGCTCAAGGGCAAGACTGGCCGCTTCCGTCAGAACCTGCTGGGCAAGCGCGTCGACTATTCCGGACGCTCCGTCATCGTGGTCGGCCCTGAGCTGCGAATCACGCAGTGCGGTCTGCCCAAGAAGATGGCGTTGACGCTGTTCGAGCCGTTCATCATCCGCCGTCTGAAGGAGAAGGGCATCTGCCATACCGTCCGCACGGCGCGCAAGATGATCGAGCGGCACGACGAGCAGGTCTGGGACATCCTGGAGGAGGTCACCAAGGGCAAGACGGTCATGCTGAACCGCGCCCCGACGCTCCACCGTTTGTCGATCCAGAGTTTTGAGCCCGTCCTGATCGAGGGCGAGGCCATCCGCATCCACCCGATGGTGTGTACGGCCTTCAACGCCGACTTCGACGGCGACCAGATGGCCGTCCACGTGCCGCTGTCGGTCGAGGCGCAACTCGAAAGCCGCCTGCTGATGATGTCGTCGAACTCGATCTTCTCGCCGGCCTCCGGCAAGTCGATCATGACTCCGACGCAGGACATCGCGCTGGGCATCTACTATCTGACGATCCCGAGCCAGCCGGACAAGCTCGCCAATAAAGTTGCGGGCAAGACGCCGGCCGGGCAGGAACACCTGCCGCTGTTCAACAGCACGGCCGAAGTCGACTTGGCGTTGGCCGAGAACGCGATCCGTTACCATACCCGCCTCCGTTTCCGCAACCCGGACTTCGGCTCGAAGGGACGTCGCTTCGGCAACCCCGACGCGCGCATCATCGAGACGACTGCGGGCCGCGTGATCTTCAACGAGGTGTGGCCGGACGAACTTGGTTTTGTGAACGAGAAGATCGACAAGAGCAAGTTGGGCGATCTGATCCTGCAGTGCCACCAAGTCGCCGGACACGTCCGCACGGTTAAAGCGCTGGACGAGCTGAAGGCGCTCGGGTTCAAGCACGCTTGCCTGGCGGGCGTTTCCATGGGCCTGAAGGATATGATCCGCCCGAAGATCAAGGACGAGATCATCGCTGCGGCCTACAAGGAGGTCGACAAGGTCGACAGTCAGCACCAGACCGGCGTCATCACCGACGGCGAACGTCACAACAAGATCATCGACATTTGGACGGCCGCCACCGAGAAGGTGTCGGACGAACTCTACAAGACGATCGACCGCAACGTCACGGAGCAGAAACCCAACCCCATCGAAACCAATCCGGTGTTCATGATGGTGGACTCCAAGGCCCGCGGCTCGAAACTCCAGATCCGTCAGCTTGCCGGTATGCGTGGCCTGATGGCCAACCCGTCTGGCGAGATCATTGAGCGTCCAATCACCGCGTCCTTCCGCGAGGGCCTCAGCGTGTTGGAGTACTTCATCTCCACGCACGGCGCGCGCAAGGGCTTGGCCGACACGGCGCTGAAGACCGCCGACGCGGGTTACCTGACCCGCAAGCTGGTCGACGTGTCGCAGGACGTCATCATCACCATGCAGGACTGCAATACGGTCAACGGCATCGAGGTCGAGGCGGTGGAGGAGGGCGATGAAACCCTCATTCCGCTGCGCACCCGCGTGCTCGGACGCACGGTGCTCTACGAGATCCGCAATCCGGCCACGGGCGAAATCATCGTTCCCGCCAACGCGGAGATCGACGAGACGCTCTGCAAGGTGATCGAAGATGCCGGCATCGAGCGTGTGTGGATCCGCAGCGGTTTGACCTGCGACGCTCCGCACGGCATGTGCGCGAAGTGCTACGGCCGCGACCTGTCGACCGGCAAGCCGGTGGATATCGGTACGGCGGTCGGCATCATCGCGGCGCAGTCCATCGGCGAGCCCGGCACGCAGTTGACGATGCGTACGTTCCACATCGGCGGAACGGCTTCGACGGTGTCCAAGATTCCTGAGATCGTGCTCAAGAACGCGGGCTTCATCAAATACGTCGATCTTCGCGTCGTCCGCAACGACGAGGGGCATACGGTCGTCCTCAACAAGAACGGATCGATCCAAATCGTGGACGCCGAAGGACAGGAGATCGACACGTACAATCTCCAGATGGGTACGGTGTTGTTGGCCGATGACGGCGCAGCCGTCAAGGCCGCACAGCGGATTGCTTTCTGGGATCCGCACTCGGTGCCGATCTTGGCCGAGAAACACGGCGTGGTCTCGTTCCAGGACTTTGTGGACGACGTCTCCGTACGCAGCGATCAAGACGCCGAGTCTGGCGCCACGACGCTGCTCGTGTTGGAGACCAAAGAAGAACTCCATCCGCAGATCATCGTCACCGATCCCAACACCCACGAAACGCTGGGCTTCTACCACATCCCTGCGGGCGCCATCGTGATGGTGAAGGAAGGCGCAAAAGTGTCGCCCGGCATGTTGCTCGCGAAAACGCCTCGCAAAGAGGCGAAGACCCGCGACATCACCGGCGGTTTGCCGCGCGTGGCGGAACTCTTCGAGGCGCGCCAGCCGAAAGACGCGGCCGAGATATCCCGTATCGAGGGCATCGTGGACTTCGGCGAACACCAGCGCGGCAAACGCTGCCTGATCGTGCGAGACGAAGTCACGGGCCACAACGAGGAACATCTCATTCCCATGGGCAAACAGGTGGTCGTGTTCAAGGGCGACCGCGTCAAGAAGGGCCAGCAGCTCACCGAAGGTCCGGTGGTGCCGCAGGAAATCCTCGACGTCTGCGGCCCGCAGGAATTGCAGAAGTATCTGGTCAACGAAGTCCAGCAGGTCTACCGTCTGCAGGGCGTGGAAATCAACGACAAGCACATCGAGATCATCGTGCGCCAGATGCTTCGCAAGGTCCGCATCACCAATCCCGGCGACACCGATTTCCTCTGGGGCGAGCAAGTCACGCGCCAGAAGTTCTTGGAGGTCAACGAGGAGATCGTTGCGGAAGGCAAGCGTCCTGCCGAGGCTCAGCCCGCGTTGTTGGGCATCACCAAGGCGTCGCTCGAGACCGACAGCTTCATCTCGGCGGCCTCCTTCCAAGACACGACGCGTGTTCTGACCGACGCGGCCACGATGGGCCGTGTGGATGAGTTGCGCGGCTTCAAGGAGAACGTGATCCTCGGCCATTTGATTCCCGGCGGGACTGGCTTCCCGCTGCACCGCCACATCAAGCTCGTGCCACTGGCCGAGCCGATCAGCGAGGAGGAGATGGCCTCGATCAACGCCGAGCCTCAGAACCAGCTCGACGAAGTGTTCAATTGATCCGGGCGGCAGTTCGCAATTAATCGGCGGGCGGAATGCGCAAGCGTTCCGCCCGTTGCTTTTTCGCGCGGTGGGCAGGCGCAGGGCGGATGGTCTGCCTATCCCGTTGCCATTTTTCGCGTGCTATTGGATCCCTATCAGCGTGCCTGCAACAGGCGAGGGGGGAACCCGCGTCAGGAAGGCGTCGCCAAGATCGCCGTGGTCGTAGGTGGCGCCGTCGTTGGCGTCGGTGATCGCGATCGTCAGATAGCGGCCCTTTGCGGCTTGTGCGACGTTCACGAAATCTTCGCTGTCGTGAACGGAGAACCGGTTCGTCACCAGCACGCCATCGACAAAGACGAAGTCGCTGATGGTACCGTCGACGAACGGATTGGTGGTTGTTGGTCAAGCGAAAGCAGCGCGGCGCAACGGCAAGAAATTCCGATGGGGCGGCACCGCTTTTTTTTCGTGACGCCGCCGTGGCGGGGCCGTTATAATATCGACATGAAAAATCGCCTGTTACTCGCTTGGGTGTTCGCTTCGCTTGCCGCTGCCGCATCGGCTGACGGCTCCATTCTTTGGGATTTGGCAAAGAACGAAATTCCGGCCGCGCTTCAGTTCGGCAAAATCGAGAAAATCGACGGCAAAGTCGCATTGCGCGACGGCACGGCGTTCGCCGTGCCCGCCGAGGCGTTTCCTGATCCGAAGAACTTCACCGTGCAGGTGACTGCTTCGCTCTGCGAGTTGGTGCAGAACAGCGACTTCGTCGCGATGAGCAAGCAGAGTCGTGACGCGGATGACGGCTTTACGTTCTCCATGAACTATCGCGACCAGCCGTGGTACGCGCGTCGCGTCGCAGCTTACGTGAATAACATCTTCATGTCGGCCAACGCGATCGGCGGCCAGAAAGGTCCGCAGGCCAACACGCCCTACACCTTCACGTTGGCGGTTCGGGACGGGGCTGCGACCTTTTACATTGACGACGCCCCTTACAAGACCTGCTACATGGCGATGATTCCCAACCGTGAGCCGATGTGGATCGGCCGGGGTCGTGGACAGAACCCCAAGACCATGCCGGCGGTTGTCAGTGCCGTCAGGGTGTACGGCCCGGATTTCAAATATGTGTCCCCAAAAGAGAACGTGGGCGAGAACCCGCGCGGCGCGGTGGCCGGCAAAGGGTGGGCGTTGGACATTCCCAAGATCGCACATCCCGAATGGCCGAAAGTCTTGATCTACGGCGATTCCATTTCGATGGGATACAGGGGATCTTTCATTCCGGAGATGCTGAAGCACGACGTCTACGTGTTTCACTGCTGCCATTTTGTCGGCGGCGATGTTCCCGAACAGGCGCTCACCGAAATGGCGGGGCGGTACACGTTTGATGCGGTGGTCTTCAACAACGGGTTGCACTCGCTGCACTGGTCTCCGGACAAAGTCTCCGACGCGGTCGTGCAGGACCGGATGCGCAAGTTGACGCAGTGTTTCAAGAAAGGCGCGCCACACGCGAAAATTTACTATCTCCTGACTACGCCGCATACCTCGCCCCGACCTTTGCCCGACATGCCGGTCGAGCGCTTGGGCGACAAGAACGACGTGGTCGTCCGCCTCAACACGCTTTCCGGGGCGGTCATGAAACAGGAGGGCATCGAGGTGATCGACGTCTACTCGATTCTCGCCAAGCGGCTGGAACTGGCGGCTGGCGACGGCTATCATTGGCAAGGTCCGGCCTATCAGATCATCACCGACGAGATCGCCACGCGCGTCTTGCCCGCACTGGGGAAGAAATAAGGGGGCTTCATGTTTGGACGCAATGGGATGTCTCGCCTGTCTGTCGGGACGACGGCAGTTGTGTTGGCGGTGGCATTGTGCCATGAGGTGCGTGCCGCTGAGACGAATGCGAGCGCACGCGCGGAAGGGACGGTCAAGTCCGGCTTGGCCACAGAAAACGATTTTTTGCGCGAAGAGAATCGCAAACTGCGCGAAGAGTTGGTTCAAGGCGCAGCAGCCGAGCAAAACAAGGCTAAGGTGACGGCCGCAGATGCGGCGTCCTCGACTTCCACGAACGGCGCCGTGTTGTACTGGATCACCTCCGGCTCTAAGAAGCGGCACAATCCTTCTTGCCGATATTACAAAAAGTCCAAGGGCTATTTGACAACCGAGAAGGAAGGAACTCCCTGCAAAATCTGCGGCGGATGACGGATAGGCGGCGACTCCATGGTTCACACGCGTCTCCAAATTCAACGCCATCGCTGGTTCGTTCCAGTTTTTCTGATGCTGGCGGTGCATGTCGTTGGCAGCGAGCTGACGTGTCTGACGTGGAACATGTGTTGGTTTCCGTCCGGGAAAAAGGACCTGCGGCTTCCCGATGTGGAACCGCGGCGCATCGCTGCAGCGGCGGACATCATACGGAAAGAGTCTCCCCATATTCTTTTTTTGCAGGAGATTCGCGACCGCGAAACCTGCGATGCGCTGGCTGCCGCCATCGGTGGCCAAACAAAAGCCGGCGCGTGTTCGGCGTTCGTGGACGACGCCAAAATCGTCACCTTTCAGCAGTGCGCCATCCTGATGCGGCCCGACCCGCGCTGCCCCGGCATCCGTGTGCTCGACGCTGGCTTCGAGAGGTGGAAGCGGAAAGGGGAGATTGTCCCGTCGCGGGGCTATGCCTATGCGGTCCTCGCCATCGGCGGCAAGACCGTCGCGTGCTATTGCGTCCATCTGAAAGCCAACCGCTCGCGTACCTTCAAGGGGCAGCAGCAGGACATCTACAACCGCGAACTGGCCGTCGAACAACTCCTGGCCGCAATTCACGCGCGCCAAGAAACGCAGAACCGGCGCGTCGACGCCGTCGTTATCGCCGGCGACTTCAACACCAATCTGGATGACGCGACATGGGTCAGCGAATCCTCCCTGCGCCGGTTGGACGAAAACGGCTTTTCCCACTGCTTTCAGGGCGTGCCCGCCGCCGAACGTGTGACCATCCCGGCCAAGAACGGCTATCCGCCCGTGACGTTCGACCATGTGTTTTTCAAAGGCTTCCACCTCAAGACCCCAGGGCGTGTTGTCCCCGGCGCGCCGATCTCTGACCACAACCCGGTGGTCGTTGTACTGGAGTGAGTCGGTCGTCCTCTTGCGGCGGTCTGAACCGTCGACCGCTCCCGGTTACCGATGCTTTCCGATGTCCGTGCGCGTGGTGCGATACTGTTTGGGCGAAAGCCCTTCTAGACGCTTGAAGACGCGGAACAAATTGATGACGTCGCCAAAACCGCATTCTCGCGCGACAACGGCGAGTTTGTTGGTCGGATTATTAAGGAGGCTTTTGGCTTTTTCGAGTCGCAAGCGGGTCAAAAACCGGATAGGGCTTTCTCCAAATTCTTCGTGGAAAACCCGATAGCAATTCGTTTGAGAGAGAGCAGTCACGGCGACGATATCCGCAATGCAAAGGGGACGCGGATAATTGTCTACCATGAAACGGACCGCTTTGGCGACAGCGGGGTGTTCCGTCGCGATCGTCTCCGTGCTTTTGCGCCCGATCACCTCCGATGGTCTGACAGTCACATGCGGCTGTCGTAACTTTTCTCCCCGCATCCACCGGTCCAACAGGCCTGCAGCTTGATAGCCGATGCGCTCTTCATCAATGGCGATGCTGGACAACGGGATGGTCGTTGTATTGGAAAGCAGCCGATGGTCTCCTACGCCGAGAATGGCCAAATCTTCTGGAATTCGCAGCATCAGTTGCAGACTGGCTTCAATCAGCTCGACGGCGTGAAGGTCGTCCACTGTGAAAAAAGCCAAGGGCTTGGGCTGCCGACACAAGAAATGTTTGAGCCACTGTTGACGGTTCTCCCAGGTGTTTTTCCGCTGTCCTCGTTGTTTCTGCCAGATCAAGCATGCACAGGTACAGCCCTCCTGCGCGAGCCTTCGGGCAAAACCGTCGCCGCGTAGTCGGTCGACCGGCCAGTCGGTTGAAGCGTAATAAGCAAATCGGCGGAAATGCCTGCTCAGGAAATGTTCGGCGGCCAACTCGCCGACCATTTCGTTATCCACATCCACGTACGGAATATCCAACCCGTGCCGATTGGTTGGTGGTCAGCGATACGACGGGGCACCGGGCTGTTCTGGCGAGCCGCGTGATCGCCCGGCGCTCTCCAGGCAGAACGAGAATCCCTTCCCCCTCCCAGACGCGGGGGAGTTCACTCGAAATGAAAAACGTCATGTCCAGATGCCAGCCCGCCTCGACTGCATAGCGGACCACACCGGATGCTAGCGAATAGCTTTGCCACGTGCTCGCCAACAAAACACGAGGAATCGTTTTTTTCTTCAAAATAAACCTCTATGGGACGGAAAAAATTGTAGTCTTTTTTGTAAAACATGCAATTTAATTTACATATCGATCTCTCTATACTGCAACTAAAAAGTCAGCGGAGGGGCGATGAAACCGTTTCCCCTTGCCTCGACTAAAAGGAGAAGATTCCCTCATGAACAGAAATCGAACAATGGCGAACCCGATAGGGTTGCGCGTTATGGTTCTAGGCATGCTGACGGTTGGGACCTTCGGAACAAGTTCCGTTCAAGCCGTTACGTATCTTTGGGACGGTGGGGGTGCGGACAACAATTGGAGTTCCACAACGAATTGGAATCCCGACACGTCCTCGCCGACGAGCGCAAGCAATACGGTCGTGCAACTGGACGGCGACCTGCGCACGACTTCCCAGCAGGATTTGTCGTCGCCTTTCGTTTTGAACAAGTTGGACTTCACGGGGGCCTGGTCCGCGTTCACTTTGAACGGTGCCCCGTTGCAGTTCGTGGCTGACGGGGCCACTCCACCCCGCATTACGCATCCGCGCACGTCAAGCGTGGTCATCAACAACGCGATCAACATCCCGACGGGCACGACGCTCAATTTGCAGCTCGACACGCAAACCACCACTTTCAACGGCGCAATCACGGGCGGCGGCTCAATCGACAGGCTTCTTGCGTGGAACGGAACGCTGAACCTAAACAATGGCGACAACAGTTTTTCGGGTGGACTGACGGTCCGATCACAAAACAAAGAGTATTATATCGTCAAAATCAACGCCAGCAACGCAATGGGAACCGGCCCCGTCAGTCTCTATGGCGGCACCTTGAGCACGAACGTCGTTTTTCCATCAGTTTTTCGAGCTTGTCGTTTCGATTTGTTGCCGGGGCTATGGTTGCAGGTTTTCTTGTCTCCACAAGTATTGCCGGGACGCCGACGCTCCGCGTGTGGACGGGCGATCAACAAACGATTCATACTTGTTTCGACGTTCTCGATACCAATCAATGGTATTCCGTTTCCAGAAGCCTGGGGTTCCAAGCCGGCGTCGAGACGGACGCCTCCGTCGAGCCTGTCAGCGTCACGGGGTTGACGTTCACTTGTTCCGTTCCCGCCGGCTTCTTGTTGCCCGCGCGACTTGATTTCGACGACATGCCTGTTTATGCGCAATGGAATGCGGCCTACACGAGTTTGGTCTATCAAGCGGCAAGGCCCCTCACCAATGGTCAGTGGTGGTCCAGCGCGGTCGATCTGGTCGCGTCGAATGCGTGGCTCCGCCCTCCCGTTTACGCAAAGCGCACAGTCGCCCCGACGCGCCTTGTCTCCGGGAATGAGACGGTGCAGACGGTCGTTTGCGACGTTTTTGTGCCGCCGGGCGCGCTCAACGGCATGGAGATATTTTCCGTTCAGCTCATTTTGCATGATCTCGATCTCGACGATCTCGACGTTTCCGTTATTTCCAACTCGTGTTCCTCGACGGCGTTTCTAGTCCGCTCGCGGCCCTTTGGGACAACCAGCAGATACAGGACGAAACGTATTTGAATATCGGTTCCAAATATGTGCCGGTCGAGGCCAACCTGCCCGGTCTGGCCCAATGTTTCCTGTTTCGTTCGCAATATACGGGTTGCGACGGCCGCTGTTCGCCCCAGTTCTTCTCCTATATGGAAGGTACCAATCTCGTAGGCGCTACCCTCACAACGCCAGACGGCATGACCTATACGATGGAAGTTGAGCCCGACGAGGTGAACTTCAACCTTGCCAGTCTCACAGAGGACGCCCTTTCGCGATTCACGAATGGGATCTATACGATCCGGCTTTATGATATCGACAATGTGTCGCGACAGACCTATGAGATTCCCGTTTCTGGAACTCCCGTAACGGAGACGCCTCAACTCGTGACTCCCGATGCCATCTGCTCAAGTAATTTGCGACCCTATCTGAGTTGGAACGCGGCGGCGGATCCTGACGTCAACGCGACAATGCTGCAAATAGAAAGCCCCAGCGTCGAGGATGACCTTTTCAATATATGGACGCGCGGTGAATACGATCCGTTGCCGACCTCTTACGAGTCCGAATGCGACCTTTTCGGGGGCTGGACATACGATTTGATGTTCGCCAATGCCTCGCTCATGATTGTCAACGGCGCAACCGTCATGGCCGGCCATCTTTCCGAACGTTATGGCTTTTTCAACGTGGCCACGCAGAAGGTAGCATTCGTGCATGTCGATGCGGACGCCCCCCGTGTTTTCGCCGGAGACGATCTTGATGTGGGCCTGACATCGTTCGGTTTTCTACAGGGGCCCAACTATACGGTTGTCGTCGATTTCGGCGACGGAACCACCACCAATGCGGAGTGGGGCATTCATCAGTACACGCAGCCGGGAACCTACCCCGTGCGGGTCATCGTGACGGACGGCACGGGGGCGTCGGCAACAGGCACGGTCTACATGACGGCGTATGCGTTGCCCGCCATTTCAGGCCTCCATCGCACAGACTCAGGCAATGGTGCCACTGTTGTATTCCCGACGATAGACGGTGCCTCTTATCGCCTCTTGTATGCGGATGGCCTGAATACGCCTGATTGGCGTGAATCGGGCGGTGCGTTGACGGGTGACGGCTCGATTCGATCCGTCGACGATTATCCATCCGGATCTGTTTCGCAGCGCTTTTATCGGCTCGAGTGTACCCTCAATCCGGCGGACGCCGTCCCGTGACGGACACCGTTCGCGCCATTCCGAATAGTCGTGTGATAGGCATACCCGATAGTTGCAAAGTCGCTCTTTTTATCGGTGGCGCTTTGCTTTTCGGTCCTGCAATGGGTGCCTGCGGACTGGCGGCCGATATCCCGTCCGTTTTGGGAAACGAGTCGCTTCGAATTTCGTTCTCCGACTGTCGCTTGGCTGGCGTCGGTGCGCGTTTCGACGTGTTCGACCTCGTCTACCACGGTTGCGTCGTCTCGTACTGGTATTGGGGAGACTACAACAACAAGCTGCCCGCACTCTGGAGCAAGCGCGACCTCTTCAACGCGCTGTACGGCGAGCCGCCCATGTACGTCGTGACGCCCGACAATTGGCCGCAGTTCCGCGAACGCGTTTTCGCCAGTTGTCGCGTGGCCGCGTCGTCCTCGCGACTGACGGCGATGGCCGAGATGACCGACCACCGCATTCTGACCGCCGACCGCACCGTGCAGCAGACCGTGTTCGACAGCGGCGTGCGCGTGACGGTCAACTTTGGCGCAAAGGATTGCGTCATGTCGGATGGCTTCCTCTTGAAAGTTGGCTTGTCGCGGATCGACGGCGCAAAAAAAGTCCCGCACGCGATCCGCGCAGCCGAATCTGCGTCCCGGCAGGTCCACGCGACATATTGAGGCTCCGGAAGTCGAAATAACGGGCATGAACCTCGACACCGAAAAAGGCCGTTTTTTCGTGGGGGTGATCCTATTGACGTGTGGTCGACAGATGGCAAAACGGCCGACAATTTAACAACGGCCCAATAAAACTCTCCGGTGTTGGGCAGCCAGGTTTCGCCGCGGCGGATGTTGGCTTGCGGATGCACGGGGGAACTGCAATAATGACGCTTTAATTTGCCATGCAGAGGCGCGGAACGGATGTCGCGTGACGCGGCGGTGCATGCGTGGGCGAGGTGGGTGACACGTGATCGAACTGGAAGAGGTTGCCGGACGGTTGGCCAAGTTGCGCGAAGGTCTTGACGAGATGCGCGGGTATCTCGATATCGAGACGCGACGGAACTTGTTGGCGCAACTCGAGGAAGAGGCGGCGAAGCCCGATTTCTGGAACGACCAGAACGGGGCCAAGGAGGTCATCGCCAAGACGAACGCTCAGCGCGTGTTCGTGCGCCCGTTCGACGAACTGGTCCGCCTGCTGGAGGACGGCGCGTTGATGTTGGAACTGGCCGAGGCGGAGGAAGAGGGCGCGCAGCGTCAGCAGGCCTTGGCCGAGGTGGCCCACATGTTCGACCGCGCGGAAGTGATGTTCTCCAAGCTGCGCCTGCAGTCGCTGCTGGGCGGCAAGCTGGACGCCTGCAACGCTTATCTGACGCTGCACTCGGGCGCGGGGGGCACCGAGTCGTGCGACTGGGCCGACATGCTTTTCCGCATGTACCGCATGTATTGCGAGGACAACGGTTTCGAAGTGGAGGTGCTCGACTCGCAGCCTGGCGAGGAGGCCGGCATCAAGTCGGTGACGTTTCTGGTGTCCGGGCCGTACGCGTACGGTTATCTCAAGGCCGAGCGGGGCGTGCACCGTCTGGTGCGCATCAGCCCGTTCGACGCGAACAAGCGGCGGCACACCTCGTTCAGCTCGCTGGACGTGGTGGCCGAGCTGACCGAAGAGATCGAGGTCGAGATCAAGGACGAGGATTTGCGGGTGGACACCTATCGTTCGGGCGGAGCGGGCGGCCAGCACGTGAACAAGACCGATTCAGCCATTCGCCTGACGCATCTGCCAACGGGGATCGTGGTGGCCGTGCAGTCGGAGCGTTCGCAGCACAAGAACCGCGCCAAAGCCATGAGCATGCTGAAGGCCAAGCTGTACGAGTACTACGAGGACAAGAAGCGCAAGGAGATGGAGCGCTTCTACGGCGAAAAGGGCGAAATCGCGTGGGGCAGCCAGATTCGCTCGTACGTGTTCCAGCCGTACACGATGGTGAAGGACCACCGCACGGGCGAGCAGACGTCGAACGTGCAGGCAGTCATGGACGGGCACATTCAGCCGTTCATCGAAGCGTATTTGCGGCAGAACGCCGTCAAAATCGGGTAGGGGCGAATCTTTGCGTCCGCCCGTCTGGGGAGCAGTGGACCATGACGTTTGAACAGGCGAAAGAGGTTTTGGAGCGGCACGGTCAAGCGCACGTGCTGCGGTTCTGGAACGCGTTAGACACGGCGGCGCGCGAGGCGTTGCTGGCGCAGGTGGCGGAGATCGATTTCGCCGAAGTCGCGCGCATGCGACGGGTGCTGAAAAACACGACCGGGGCGCTCCGACTCGCCCCTCGGCCCGCGCCGGTCATGAAATGGACCAAACCAGCGTACGTCGAGGCGTTCGCGAAGGGCGAGGAGCAGTTGCGCAAGGGGCGCGTGGCCGTGCTGCTGGTGGCCGGCGGGCAGGGGTCGCGTCTGGGATACGAGGGGCCAAAAGGCGCATACGGGATCGGTCCGGTGTCGGGGCGCCCGCTTTTCTATTTCCACGCCCGCAAGATTCTGCGGCTCGCGCGCATTTACGGCAAACCCGTGCCGTTCTATATCATGACCAGCGAGGCGAACGACGCCGCGACGCGCGCGTGTTTCGCGGACAACGGGTATTTCGGCTTGAATCCCACCGATGTGATTTTCTTTAAGCAGGGCGTATGGCCCGCGCTCGACGCCGACGGTCGGCTGATTCTTGAAACGCCGGGGCGCGTGTTCGTCAGCCCCGACGGCCACGGCGGCACGCTGACCGCGCTCGCGAAAAATGGCTGCCTGGACGACATGGCCGCGCGCGGCATCAAGAGCGTGTTTTATTTTCAGGTGGACAATCCGCTCGTGGGCATCGCCGACCCCGCGTTCATCGGGTTGCATGTCTTGCGCGGGGCGGAACTTTCGCTGAAGCTCTGTCTTAAGAGTTCGCCCACCGAAAAAATGGGCGCGGTCTCCGTGCTGGAGAACGGACGCTGCGGCATGATTGAGTATTCCGAGCTGACGCCGAAGCAGGCCGCCCGCTTCAAGTACGGCAGTCCCGCCATCCATGTCTTCTCGCTCGCATTCCTGAAAAAAGAGGCGCGCAAGGCGATGCCGCTGCATCTTGCGCACAAGAAAATCCCGGCCGTCGACGAAGACGGAAAGACGGTCAAACCGGATGTCCCCAACGGTTACAAGTTCGAAAAATTCATTTTCGATGTGCTGCCCGATGCGAAAACGCTCGTTAATCTTGCGTTCGACCGCGCCGAGGAGTTTTCGCCGGTGAAGAACGCGGTCGGGGAGGATTCTCCGGCCACGTGCCGTATGGCGCTTCAGGCGAAGTGGCGGCGCTGGCTGGCTGCGGTCGGCGTGGCGGTGCCGGAGTCGGTGCCGGTGGAGATCGACCCGGCTTACGCGGGGGATGCGTCTGAGCTGAAAGCGAAGGGCCTTTCGTTGAAGGCCGATTGAGGTGGATATCGTCGATGTCAAGGAGGGAACCATGAGACCTGTCGTGTTGATTATTCGTGACGGCTGGGGCATTAATCCCCGCGAGGATGGAAATTCGGTGTTTGCGGCCATGACGCCGGTGATCGATCGGCTGAAGACGCGTTACCCGTGGACGCGGCTGGCGTGCAGCGGCGAGGCGGTCGGCCTTCCAGACGGTTATCAAGGCTCCAGCGAAGTCGGCCATCTCAACATGGGCGCGGGCCGCGTGGTGATCCAGGAGCTGAAGCGCATCGACGACGGTTTGAGCACGGGTGAGTTGTTCAAGTCGCCAAAGTGGCAGGGGTTGGTCGCGAACTGGAAGGCCAACAACAGCACGCTTCATTTCATGGGGCTGTTGCAGGACGAGGGTGTCCATGCGCACCAAGAGCACCTGTTCAAACTGATGCGCCGCGCCCGCGGCGAGTTTCCCGAAGGACGCATGGTGATCCATCCCTTCCTCGACGGACGCGACACGCCGCCGCGCAGCACGCTGGAATACATCGCGCGTCTGGAGAAGGAGATGGCGGCGGTCGGCAACTGCGTGATCGGCACCTTGCAGGGCCGTTATTACGCGATGGACCGTTCTAAGAATTACACGCTCACCAGCGAAGCGTACGAAGCGATTGTCGCCGCCCGGGGGCGTTCGGCACCGGATGCAGTGTCCGCCGTCGAGGCTTCTTATGCGAACGACAAAACGCCCGACGGGGTCCCGATGACGGATGAGTACATTCCGCCGCATATCATCGGCGGTTACGCGGGCATGAAAGACGGCGACTCGGCGATGCACTTCAACTACCGGCAGGACCGCGCCATCCAGCTCACGCAGGCGTTCGTGTGCGAGGATTATAAAGGAACGCGTTCCGCGCGTCCGCAGGTCGTGTATCTCGGGTTTACACGCTATTGGGACGAGTTTACGGAATACCTGCTCGGCGCGCTGGGCGGGGACGGCGGCATGCCGCATATTCTGGGCGAGGTTATTTCCGGGGCCGGCCTCAGGCAACTGCGTATCGCCGAGACTCAGAAGTTTCGGCATGTTACCTCTTTCTTTAACGGCAAATCCACTAAACCTTTCCCCGGCGAGGATCAGGTGGATGCCGGGGCTAGTTTTGATCCCGCTACGTTCGCCAGCCATCCCGAGATGGACGCGGCCAAGGTCACGAAAATCCTGCTGGAAAAGCTGGAGGCGAATCCTTATGCCTTTGTCGCCGTCAACTACGCCAACGGGGACATGGTGGGCCACACGGGCGACTTTGACGCCGCCCGGAAGGCCATTGAAGTCGTGGACACGGAAATCGGCAAGCTGCTGCCGCGCCTGTTCGAACTCGACGCGCATATTCTCATCACGGCGGACCACGGGAATGCCGAGCAGATGATCGACTATGTGACGGGGCGGGTGAAGACGAGCCACACGCTGAACGACGTGGAGTGCTTCTACGTGGCGAAAGATTCGGTGGGCGTCAAACTGGCCCCGTCCGGAAAACTATGCGACGTGGCACCGACCGTCTTGGCGCTGTTGGGATTGCCGATCCCGAAGGAAATGACGGCGCAGAACTTGGTTGTCGGTCGTCCCGACTGGGCGTGAGTGGAGAAAAGGTGGTTGTCTGATGATGGGTGTCGCGACGCGAGTCTTGGGAATGGCGGCGGGGTTGCTGTTGGCGACCTCGTCGGCCTTTGGCATCGTCCAGTACGACAACAGTTTTTATAGTCCCCGCAACCGCGAGCGTCCCGTCCGAAAATCGACGTCGCTGATCATCCTGCACACGACCGAGGCTCCGTCGTCGAGTGCGCTCCGCAAACTGAGCGATCTCGGCGAATGCAACTTCTGTATCAACGAGGCTGGCCGGGTTTTCCGCATCATCGACTATCGGCGCGTGGCCTACCACGCCGGGCGAAGCATGTGGAACGGGCGCTGCAACGTGGACGATTTTTCAATTGGTATCGAGGTTTGCGGTTACCACAACAAGCCGATTGCTGCGGCGCAGTATCGCGCGTTGTCGGAATTGCTGGCGGAGTTGAAGTACCGATATAAGATTTCGGATTCGTGCGTGCTTACGCATTCGCAAGTGGCCTATGGCGCGCCCAACAAATGGTATCGGACCAGCCATCGGGGCCGCAAACGGTGCGGCATGTTGTTCGCCCTGCCATCCGTGCGTGCGCGGCTGAACCTCAAGTCTCGTCCGGCCTACGATCCAGATGTCCGCGCCGGACGCTTGACCAACGCCGATGCGTATTTGGCTAAAGTTTTGTACGGGTCAGCCTCGCAAAGCAAACAGGCCGTCAGTTATTTCAGCGCGCCGGATTCGCAGACCATCACCAAAAGCAGGAGCGCGTGGGACATCGCACGCGACGCCTACGACGATGCGACGACGCTCTATGTCTTGCCGGACGGCTCCCGCAAACGGGGCAATCAGATCGGCAATTTCAAATTGCTTCCCCTTGGGACGAAGGTGACGGTCAACGCGGCCTCCGAAAATCGGACGGAGCGAGCGCGGGTGATCGGCGACAACGGCAGCGCGCAAGACATTGCGGGCGACGAGGTCCTGCGGCCGAGTACGATCTACGTGTATCCGGACGGGCGTTATGCCCGTGGCAGTCAACTGACGCCGGACGCCGTTCTGCGGCTGCCGTACGGAACGAAAGTGTTGGTGGGATATGCGGTGGGGGGGCCGGTTTCGTCGACGCGCAAGGCGATCGACATCTGCGGCAATCGATGGCGGGCGAGCGACACCTATTTTCTGATCTACGGCGTGCTGGTCGCCGGCAGCAAGGTGGACGACAACAAGATCCCGTCCGGGACGATGATCTTCTACAAGACCTGACCGGCCAATAGGCGGGCGACGGCGTCCGCGATGGCGGCTGGGTCGGCCATCCGGCCCTTGCCCGTGGTGCCGCAGGCAAGGTCGCCCGCGTCCGGATCGACGACGTGTGCGCCGCGCCCCCTGAGTAGCGCGAGGTTGGCTTGCGTGGCCGGGTTTGCCCACATGCCGTCGTTCATGGCGGGGGCGAGCAGGAGTGGGCGGCGCGACGCGAGCACAGTCGCGCTCAACAGGTCGTCCGCGAGACCGTGCGCGAATTTGGCGAGGGCGTTGGCGCTGCACGGGGCGACGACGACGAGGTCGGCGCGCTCCGCAAGCGAGACGTGTCCCGGCACCCAGTCGTCCGGCTCGTCGAACATGTCGAGCGGGACGGGATTGCGCGAGAGCGTCCGAAACGTGAGCGGCGCGACGAAGCGCGTCGCGGCCTGCGTCATGAGCACATGTACGTCGTGGTCGGCTTTGACAAAAAGACGCGTCAGTTCGCACGCCTTGTAGGCGGCGATAGAGCCGGTGACTCCGAGCAGGATGGTGGCCATGACCTTGATCCTCCCACTTGTCAGATCAGTTGCGCTTTGACGTTGATGATGTCGCACAGCCGCTTGAACGCGGTGTCGAGATCGTCGTTCACCACTTGGTACATGTAGTCGCCTGCTTGCGCCATTTCCTTCCGTGCGTTGCGCATGCGCTTTTCGATGACGTCTTCGGAGTCCGTACCGCGGTTGGCCAACCGTTCGCGCAACGCGTCGAGCGAAGGCGGATTGAGAAAGATATCGACATAGCCGCGGCGCATCGGGTCGTCGACGGGCAGCGCCGCCACGTATTGGCGGACTTGCGCGGCCCCTGCGACATCGATGTCGAGCAGCATGCAGTGGCCCTCGCGCAGCACCTCGCTGACGGGGGCCTTGAGTGTGCCGTAATAGTTGTCGTGCACGCACGCGTGTTCAAGGAACGCCCCCTCGTCGAGCAACTTCTTGAAAGCCGGGACGGAAAGGAAGTGATAGTCGACGCCGTCTTCTTCGTTGAGGCGCGGCTCGCGTGTGGTGCATGAGATCGAGTAGCAGAGTTCCGGATAGCTCTGGAGCAGCATGTCGCAGAGCGTTGTCTTGCCAGCGCCCGAAGGTGCGGAGATCACGATAAAAAGCGGAATCATTTCGGCCCTCCCGGCCGCCCCTAAAGATGAGCGGCGACAGGCTTCCAACGAACGTGGGGTTCGTTTTCTGCCACGTTAGGCGCGAATGCGGTCGGCGTACTCGCCCGTGCGCGTGTCGATGCGAATGATCTCGCCCTCGTTTACGAACAGCGGGACCGGAAGCTCATAACCGCCTTCGACGGTGGCCGGCTTGGTGACCTTCCCTGCGGCGGTGTTGCCCTTGGCGCCGACATCGCACTTGATGACCTTGCGCTCCACGAGGTTCGGCAACTCGACCTCGATGACTTCGTTGTTGAAGAAAAGCGCGTCGACCGGCATGTCGTCCATCAGAAAATAGACGTTGCGGCCCAACACATTTTTGCTGATGGTAAGTTCCTCGAAATCGTCGTCTTGAAAGACGTACTGCCCACCGTTTTCGTAGGAGAACCGGACCTGTTTCTGAATCAATTCGGGTTTCTCAAAACGGTTGTTCGAACGGAAGCTGCGACTCATCGTCGAACCGCTCAGCATGTTTTTGAGCTTGCAGTTGTAAATGGCCTGCCCTTTTCCGGGCTTGCTGAAGTCGAAGTCGGTGATTAGCCACGGTTGGCCGTCGATCTGAATTTTCAAACCTTTGCGGAGGTCGGACGCGTCGTACATGATGATCCTCGTTTGAATTGAATCGCTTTAAATTAGCGGGTGGAGGGGGGGGATGTCAAGCGTCGCGAATGGGAACTGCGATTCGGCGGGATGGACGGGCGGAACCCTCGCGTGGTAAACTGACCATCATGAATGCGAGGAGGTCTGCCCTGCCCCGGATCGACGCGGTCGAAACGACCTTGAGAATGCGCTTTGCGAAGCAGATTCGGGAACACCGGGTGCTGCCTGCCGAGGAGGCCGCGCTGTCGCCGTTTCCGCCGGGACTGGACGCCCGTCTTGCCGCCGTGCTCCGCGAGCGGGGCATCGAACAGCTCTATTCTCACCAGACGGAGGCGTTCGAATCGGTCGCTGCGGGCCGGGACACGGTGTTGGTCTCGCGTACGGCATCAGGCAAGACGCTGGCTTTTCTGCTGCCGATCCTGAGCGACTACTGTCGGAGCGAAGCGCCCTTCGGCGTGCTGCTGCTCTACCCGACGAAGGCGCTCTCGCGCGATCAGGAGGGCACGCTCGGCGCGCTGCTCAAAGCCGCGCTCGGCACGCGCACGCTGGGCACGTTCGACGGCGACACGCCGCGCGAGGAGCGCGCCAAGATCATGAAGGGCGCCGACTTCGTCATCACCAACCCGGACATGCTGCACGCGGGCATCTTGCCGAATCACAGTCGCGGTTGGAGCGACTTTCTCGCGCGCCTGAAATATATCGTGGTGGACGAGGTTCACGCCTATCGGGGCGCGTTCGGCTCGCACGTCTCGAACGTCTTCCGACGTCTGCTGCGCGTCTGCGCGATGCACGGCTCGCGTCCGCAGTTCGTCTGTTGCTCTGCCACGGTCGGTAATCCGGGCGAACACGTCGCGGCGCTTTTCCACCGGCCGTTCACGGTGATCGACAAGGACGGTTCGCCGCGCCCGCAGCGCGACCTGTACCTGATCAATCCGCCGCTCGTGGAAAGCGCGGGTTCGGCCCGTTTCCGCAAGGGAACGGCGTCGGTGGCTGTTCCGGTGATTCGCGCGGCCACGGCGGCGGGCGTGCGGACGATCTGCTTCTGCCGCGCGCGGCAGCAGGTCGAGCGGCTGTGGCGAACAGTCACGGACGGCCATCCCGAGCTGAAGGAGAAGGTCAAGCCCTACCGCGGCGGCCTATTGCCGGCCGAGCGTCGGCAGTTGGAAAAAGATCTGTTCGAGGGCCGCATCACAACGATCATCTCGACCAACGCTTTGGAACTGGGCATCGACATCGGCGATCTCGACGTCTGCATCCTGTCGGGGCATCCGGGGTCGATGGCCAGCTTCTGGCAGCAGGCCGGCCGGGTGGGGCGCAAGGGCAACCGCGCGCTGATTCTGTTCGTTGCTCAGGACGCGCCCGTGGATCAGTATTTGGTGAACCACCCCGAGTTCATCACCGGCGCGCCGATCGAGCAGGCGTGGCTCAACGCCGACAATCCGTACATCATGTTGCAGCACCTGCCGTGCGCCGCGCACGAGCATCCGTTGCGCGACGAAGAGCCTCTTTTCGGTTCTCGCGCCTATGCGTTCGCGCTGGAGATTCTCAAGGAGGATGGCACGCTCAAGCCCTACAAGGGTTTCTGGCGCTATGCGCTGCCCGACTACCCCGCCAAGGGTGTGAATCTGCGCGGCATGACCGACTACAACGTCGATATCTATTGCGGCAATGAGGTGATCGGACAGGCCGATCCCATCGGTGCGCGCGCCGAACTCTACAAGGACGCGATCTACCAGCATCTGGGACGGCGTTACATGTCCATGGAGCTGGACCTCGAGAAGAAGCTTTGCCGCGTCGAGCCGGTCGACGTGGACTACTACACCGAGTCCGAGTGGGAGAATCGGCTCGACCTGACCGCCGAGGAGGCGCGCAAAACGCTGCACGGCGCGGACCTGCGGTTCGGCGCGCTGCACGTGAACAAGCAGCCCAAGCTCTTCAAGAAGATCCGCGAGCGGACCTACGAGAACGTGGGCTACGGGCCGATTACCCTGCCGCCGTTCGAGTACGACACGGCCGGCTTCGCGCTGCGTCCGCCCGAGGCATGGGCGCGGGCGCTGGACGCGAAGGACAAGCGGCTGGTGCCCGCCGCGCTCTTCGGCCTGCGCTACATCCTGCGGCATGCGTCGCCGAGCATTTGCATGGCCGACCCCGGCGATCTGGAGACGGACCTCGCGCCGCTGGACCGAGAAGAAGCGGAAGGGGAAGAACGTTCAACGCTCAACGTTCAACGCTCAACGCTGAACGAAGAAAGAGAAGAACCGCCGCGGGTGCCGCCCGATGCGGATGAGGTCGGCTTTGTGCCGCCGCCGCCGCTCGCTTGGGAGCGCATGGCGTTCGAGAGTGCATTGTTTCTGTACGACAAGCTCGATGGCGGCGCGGGCTATGCGGAGAAGGTCTTCGAAAAGATCGCGGAGACGCTCGACCTTTGTCGGCGCATGATCCGCGAGTGCGCGTGCGAGAATGGCTGCCCCGCCTGCGTGCCGCCGCTGCCACCGGGCGTGAACGACGAGGACTTGGAGCTGTTCTTGGTCGAATCCGACGCGGTGCGCGTCTGCACGCTGAGCTATCTGGATGCGTTGCTCGACGGCACGGTCGCCGTGCCGGAGGTGAAGACGGTGACGCGCGATTGGGAGACGCGTGTGACCGCTCCGGAACCGGACGCCGAGGAGGTCCGGCTGCGCGACAAGCTCAACCGCGCCGCCGACGCGTTGCGCGAAAAGCGCAGGCGGGAGTACTGAATGGTCCGAACGCGGACCGATGTTCGCAGACAACGGTGTCGGCTTCCGGCGTGGACGGCGTGCTTGCGCCGTTGACGACGACGGTGCTCATGTTGCAATGACGCGGTGCTTCCCGCTGGTTGGGAATTGTAGGCTCGTCGCGTTTATCGGACGGCTTTGATGTGAAAGATGCGGCTGTCGCAATCGCCGTAGAGGTCGACGGGCAGGCCGACTTTCATCAGCGCGCGTCCGCTCAGCCTGCGGCCGTTCAGCTTCGTTTTGGTGTAGCGTAGATGCCTTTGGGCCCCGTGAAGAGTCTGTTCAAGCGTTTGGTCGGACAAACAATGAGCCAGTTTAGGGCCGGTCGCCGGAGTGCGGACGCGATTGAAAAGCCTTGTGAATTCCGAAGTTTCTGACATGCTTATGACAAACTTAGGGAGGAATGCGGGATGATTGAGCGAAATCGGCGGGGCGGGGGGATTCGCGTTTCTGGAAAAGCGATTGCGTGCGTGGTCGCTTGCGCCGCGGGCCTGCTTTGGGGCGACGTGCGGATGCCGGCGTTCTTTTCGGACAACATGGTTCTGCAGAAGGGCGTGCCGCTCCCAGTCGGCGGATGGGCCGCGCCTGGGGAGAAAGTCGCGGTCGAGTTCGCCGGGCAGCGCAAGGAAACGGCGGCTGACGCGGTCGGCAAGTGGTCGGTGCGCCTTGATCCGTTGACCGCTTCGACGGCCCCTGCCGAGATGCGCGTTTCCGGGCGGAACACGCTCGTGATCCGCAACGTGCTGGTCGGCGACGTGTGGATGGCGTCGGGCCAGTCGAACATGGAGATGGCCGTGCGGGGCGTGTCGAACGCCGCGCAGGAAATGGCCGAAGCCGATTATCCGGGGATCCGGTTCTTCATGATCGAGCGGGATCTGTCTTCCGCGCCCAAGGACGACTGCGCGGGCAAGTGGGTCGTGTGTGCGCCGACGACCGTGGCGCCGTTTTCGGCCGCCGCGTATTTCTTCGCGCGCGAGTTGAACCGGAAATACAAGATTCCGACAGGCGTCATCAACAGTTCGGTCGGCGCGAGTTCGTGCCAGGCGTGGACGCCGGCGTCCGTGCTGACCGCCGACAAAACGCTGCCGCAGCTTCCCGATGTCGCACCGGAAAATTACACGAGCTGGAAGGTTTATCTCGCGTACCGGAACGGCGAGTACGACCGCAGTTCGTACTCGGACACGGGCATCAAACCCGAGTGTCGGGACTGGGCGAAGCCGGACTTCGACGACGCGGGGTGGAAAGACTTCAAGGCGCCGGGCAACATCGAGGCGCAGGGCATGGCCATCGACGGTGCGGTCTGGTTCCGCAAAACCTTCGACGTGCCCGCCGAGCTGGCGGGACAGAACCTGACGCTCGCGCTCGGGCCGATCAGCGACAACGACGTCGCGTTCGTCAACGGCGAAAAGGTCGGCGCGACGGAGAACAACTGGCGCGAGTGGGTTTTCCGCAACTACGCGGTGCCCGGGAAGCTGATCAAAGCCGGGCGCAACGTGGTCGCGGTGCGCATTTTCAACCGCATCGGAAACGGCGGCTTCTATCCCGGCTACCCCGCGCCTTTGAGACTCGAAAAACCCGATGGAAAAACCGTGGTCCTTTCGGGCGTTTGGAAGTGCAAAGTCGAACGGGCTGAGAAGCCTGCGAAACTGCCGGGGCCGCTGCCCAGCGTCTACAGCGTGCCGAACGCGTTCTACAACGCCATGATCGCGCCGTTCACGACATTTCCCATTCGCGGCTGCATCTGGTATCAGGGCGAGGGCAATGCGGGCGCGGCCAAGCAGCACGACACACTCTTCCCGGCCATGATCGAGTCGTGGCGCAAGGCGTGGGGCAATCCCACGATGCCCTTCTACTTCGTGCAGCTCGCGAGTTTTCGTCCGCGCGAGGCGCAGCCCACCGAGGGCGGCTGGCCGCGTCTGCGCGAGTCCCAGCTGAAGACGCTGTCGCTCCACGACACCGGCATGGCGGTGACCATCGACATCGGCGAGGCGCTGCAGATCCATCCGCACAACAAGCAGGACGTGGGGCGGCGGCTCGCCCGCTGGGCCATGCGCGACTGCTATGGCGAAAAGGGAATCGAGGTGTGCGGTCCGATCTACGCCTCCAACGCGGTCGAAGGCGGCAAGGTCCGCATCCGTTTCACGCACACCTCCGGCGGGCTTCAGGCCAAGGACGGTGCGCTGAAGGGCTCCGCGATCGCGGGCGCGGACAAAAAATTTGTTTGGGCGCAGGCCCGCGTCGACGGCGACACGGTGCTGGTCTGGAACGACGGCGTGACGGCTCCTCGCTTCGTGCGTTACGCATGGGCGGACAACCCCGAATGCACGCTGGTCAACGGCGAGAATCTTCCTGCGTCGCCGTTCCGGACGGATGCGGATTGACCGGGACAATTGGCGAAACCTGCGAAGTGCGCGCGTTTGCGGCATGCAAAAATTGCGTTCGCGAGACGGGAGGAAATCGATGAGAAGAAGTCGAATCTGTTTGTTGGCGCTTTGCGGTGCGGTGCTGGCCTTCCCGACGCCGGTCGGCGAGAAGATTTGCATGGCCGGCGCCAAGCCTTCCGTGACGGTGCTCGGTTCCGGCAAAAGCGCGGCCGAGGCGGAACTCTCCGGACGCGCCGCCATCGGCAACCTGCCCGGCAAGACGTTCGCACGCACGACGGCGATTACCATCCCACCGCCGTGCCCGCTCTCGCCGCCGACAACGAGGTGGCGCGCGACCGCATGGCGGACCTCACCGGAAAAATGTCGGCGGATGGTCGGCTCGCTTGGGACGTGCCGGCGGGCGACTGGACGATCCTTCGCGTGGGCTACACGCCCAACGGCCACCGGAACGCGCCGGCGCCGGCGGAGGGCGCGGGGCTGGAGTGCGACAAGCTGAACCCCGAGGCGGCGCAGGCGTTCTGGGACGGCGGCATGGGCAAGCTGCTGGCCGAGCTGGGGAAACTGGCGGGCAAGTCGGACACCGGCCTCAACAATGTGCTGATCGACAGCTATGAGGTCGGTTCGCAGAACTGGACTCGCGGGTTCGCGGAGATTTTCAAAGCGCGCAACGGCTATGACCTGACGCGCTTCCTGCCGGTTTTCAGCGGCCGCATCGTGGACAGCGACGAGATCACCGAACGCTTCCTTTGGGATCTGCGCCGCACGGTGGCGGATTTGTTCGCGGCGAATTATGCGCAGAAGATGGCGTCGATGGCGCATCAGGCCGGATTGAAGCTGTCGGTCGAGCCCTACGGCAACGGCCCCTTCAGCGATTTTGAGTACGGACGCGCAGGCGACATTCCGATGAGCGAGTTCTGGGCGGGCAAAGGCTCGACGTCGCCGGGCAACGCG
>Ga0172375_10000601_pt1 | contig 57532 bp, 42 predicted proteins | sample LakKiv1m_FD_114537 | JGI IMG/M metagenome (GOLD analysis project Ga0172375, IMG submission 114537) | Freshwater microbial communities from Kabuno Bay, South-Kivu, Congo - kab_092012_11.1m | ecosystem: Environmental > Aquatic > Freshwater > Lake | place: Democratic Republic of the Congo...
ATGATTTAACGTATATTTTTGATCGTGAACGCTGCCGTATTTTTCTGCCCATTTAGAATCAAAAGCCGTTTGAAGCTCCATCCTTTTTTGATTGACTAATGCTGTTTTTTTAGTAAAAAAGGGCTTAAAATTCTGAAGAGCAAGATTTTTTTCAGCAGTTAGTTCACCATCTGATTTGTAAATTGCAAAATCGAAAGGTGCCATTAAATCGTCATGCATCCATGGCTTGCCTTGTTGAAACTCATAATTAAATTTTACTTCTTTTGGGAAAAGCAAAACAATCAAAAACAAGCTTAAGCCAAAAAGAAAAAATTTATACAGTGTAGCGTAATTATCCTGAACTGCGTGAATATATTTCTTCATGAACTTTATTAAAAGAAAAAATGGTTCTTACTAAATTTGAAAACGCAAACTTAAGTAAAAACCTCTTCCCTTTGTTGTAAAGCCATAAATTTCAGTATATTTTTCATCCAATATATTTTCAACTTTAAAAATAGCCGAAAGAAATTTTGTAAGGTTTGCCTTTGCTGTGAAGTCGATGAGGGTATAGTCTTTCACACCCACAAAACCAAGAGCCCCGTATGGACCTAACTCTGAATTATAATACACATCATTCTTTGCTCCGTTATATTTTACATCTAACGCTAATGACATTCTTTTACAAGGGGTATAATTCAAGCATACCATAGCATTACTTGGTCTGCGTACCAGTTGAATAGTTTCCACTTTTTTATTTATATAATCACCGGTACTGTATAATTGTACATGATTTCCTTTTGTTTTAGCCGTGTCAATAAGGGAAGGATCGTAATTGAGTTTTCCACTAACAAGCGAAACATTTGCACTTATTAAAAAATGGTTATTGATTTTGGTTTCTACGCTCAGCTCAATGCCGTGTGTGCTTAATGAACCCATATTCAAATAAACATCGCCTTTATAATCCATGTAAGTCAATGAATCAACAGCAGTGTTTTTATTCCACAAATAAACGTACTCAATCGAATTTTGTACCTTTGAATTAAAATAGGAAACGCTTATAAAAGCTGTGTTCCCAAACTTTTGCTTTATTCCTGCCTCGATAGACCGTGAGGTTTCCGGCTTTAAATTTTTATTTCCTCTGGTAATATTAGAAAACATATCCACAGATGGAGAATATAACTCATACAACGAAGGCGCATTAAAACCGGTAGAGTATGAGGTAAACAAAATGGCATCTTCGGTAAGCTTAAGAGTTGGGTTAATTTCGTATGTTACGGTATTACCGAATAAGCTATGATGACTTTGACGGATACCTAAAGCCAATGAAAATGGGGCTAAGTACTTTTTGTTAAACAACTGTCCATCAATATCTGTATGCAGAAAAGCATAATCCGTTTGGGAATGGATGTTCAAGGTATCCAAATTGATTTTACTTTCGTAAGGTCCCCATAATCCATTGGTATAATAATAATTTTGTGAAGTCATAGTTTCTGATGAAAGTCCTATCCCACCTACAAAATATAAATTACTCAAACGATAAGTCGCACTAATTTCATTGTGTAGTGTTGTGGCTAAATAATTGTCATCGTAATAAGTGTGATCATAATTTCCTGCATTATCAACAATAGATGAGTCATCACGTGCATAACGTTTCATAGAAGAATACCCACCATTAAAATTAAAAGAAATAGTGTCGTTCAAATTATAGGAAGCATGGTAATTGACCAAGCCCCTATTAAAATCTAAGGTATAGTTATTATCATCAACAAAAGCGGTTTTATCAATATCGGATTTGGTGTTCACTAATTTAAAATTTATAAAAGCGTTTATTTTTTTATTTTTAAATCCGAGTTTCGCGTTCGCTTCATTTTTCTTAGAATTATCACGATCACGATTTTTAAATACCGTTGGATTGGTAACGGTATCCACGGTTGCATCAAGTCCACGAATATCTTCTTTCAAAACTTCAACATTTCCATACAGTCCAAATTTGCTGGTATAGTTTAAAAACAAATTTTCTTTTGCTTGCATCGTTTGCTTACCAAATGTTCCACTATTTAATTCCGCATCACAATGAAATCCTTCTTTTTGTTTTTGCCTTGTGATGATATTGATTATGCCCCCAATAGCTGCAGAGCCATAAATTGTGCTATGGGATCCTCTCACAATTTCAACACGGTCAATGTTTGCGGTAGAAAGTTCGGATAAATTTAATGCACTGTTTGTAGAAGATGGATCGGATAAAGGAACTCCATCAATCATAATTATAGTGTGGTTGCTGTTAGTCCCTCTCATAAAAATAGTTTGTGGAGATCCAGGATTTTGATTGGCTCCAATAATACTTATACCGGTTTGCATAGCGAGAACATCAGATAAATTGCTGAATATGCCTTTTCGAATATCCTCCCCCGAAATAACCGTAACACTTCTTCCAAGGTCTAAGGGGTTTTTTTCTGTTCGATTAGCGCTGATTACTACTGCATTTAATTGTTTGATTCCTGACGAATCCGTTTGTGCGGCAATGTTTCCCGAAATCAATACACCAATTCCGATAACTAATTTTTTAAAAATCATTTTTTCCTTTTTCATTTTAACATGAATTAAATTAATAAATGTGCAAAAGGATTAAAAAGTTGAGATGTGGAAAATTCCCATGATTCCATACTCTTGCTTTTTACCCGAAAGCTTGATAATATAATTGTTCGATTGATGGCAGGTCTTCTGACTTACTCTTTTTTTGAAACGCCTTCCCATTTGCCGGTTACAAACAGTGACTTAAGATTTTCAAAAAAACATTTACAATGAGCTTACAGCAGCGGGTACTGTCCGGGATTTACACCCGGTTCCCTTTTTAAGCTCTGTTTTAAAAAACAGAGCCACCACTAATCAGGTGCAAAATAAAATGATTTTACTTTAGCAAACTTATTTTATTTTATGTTTTTATTAACATCTTTTTGACAGCACTATTAAATTATAGCATAAATACTAATAATGCAATTTAAAAAAATTACTAAAGCTTCTCTTACTGCAAAGTATTGAATTGTTTGATTGGTTAAAAATTCTTAATGTTAATAACTTTTAAAATTTATAATTTAGTACTCTAATACTTTTTTAGTATTTTTGCACTATAAATTTTCTATTTATTAATTAAAAAATCAATGCCTATGAAAATGATCACAATGAAAGTCGCATTAGTAGCGACTATTGTCTTGCTTGGCTTATCAGTCAGAGGACAATCAGTTGAACGTTCGGTAATTGGTACAACAGGAGGGACCTATTTCGATGGTGTGAATTTTGAAATGGATTATACCTTTGGAGAGGTCGCTGTTAATACGCTGAGTAATGCTAATAATTATCTTACTCAAGGATTCCAGCAACCTTTTGTGGATCCGGGTGCCACGATCAACGAACCGGGGAGTAATGGAATTAGTTTTTCCTATTATCCCAACCCAACTAGCAGTAATCTGTCAGTAGAAATTTCAAATGCTCCTGATCAGGAAATCCGTTTAGCGTTATTTGATGTCTTAGGGCAAAAAGTAACATCAACCGCAGGGATTGCAGGATTTAGCGGAAAAGTTACGATGACCGTTGACATGAACAACTGTGCCCCGGGTAACTATTTTCTCCGTATCACTGGGGAAGAAAACTTTGTTAAAAACATTAAAATAGTAAAAATTAAAAATTAAAAAATTATGAGAAAGATAGGAAACATTTTATTAGCATTTGTGATGTTGATGGCCACTTCACAAATTTTTGCTCAATCGCCTCAAAAGTTCAATTATCAGGCAGTATGCCGCGATAATGCCGGATTAATCATAGCTAACCAAAGTGTAAGTTTGCGTTTTACTGTCCATGACTTAACCGCAGGTGGCACTATAGTTTATCAGGAACATCAAACAGCTACTACCAATACTTTTGGTTTAGTTAATCTTGAAGTAGGTGGTGGAACTATTGACCAAGGTACATTCACAACCATTCCATGGGGAACAGGTGCCAAGTATTTACAAGTTGAGTTAGATAATGGACTTGGATATGTTAGCGTGGGTACTCCTCAGATTATAAGCGTACCTTATGCAATTTACGCTAATACTTCCGGTACCGGAGGTGTTACAGGTCCTACAGGTCCAGCTGGTCCAGCTGGTCCAGCTGGCGCTCCTGGTGTTGATGGCGCTCCTGGTGCTGATGGCGCTCCTGGTGCAACTGGTGCAACAGGCCCAATAGGCCCAATAGGCCCCACTGGTGCAACTGGTCCACTTGTAACCGGAACACTTGGACAAACCCTCCGACATGATGGATCTACATGGGTTGCAAATAGTACTTTGTTTAATGACGGAACCAAAATAGGAATAAACACTTCGATACCATCCCGTTTTTTATCTATTGATGGTGGTGCAAACTGGGCAACCATGGGATTCACTTCAACAACTACAGGAAGTTCGTCAAGTGATGGTTTTATGCTTGGATTAAATCAATCTAATGGGGAATCCATAATTTATAACTGGGAAAATCAGGATATACTTTTTGGCACTAATGGAACTGAAAGAATGAGACTTACTGCTGCTGGTAATTTAGGTCTTGGAGTTACTCCAACTGTTAAGCTTGATGTTGCCGGAAATTTTAAATTAGCTGATGGTACTCAAGGATTAGGTAAAGTTCTTACTTCCGATGCTAATGGTTTGGCCTCATGGGCTACTTTGGCTGGTGTTACCGGTTCTGGAACTGCCAACTATGTACCTAAATTTACAGGCGCAAGTGTCATTGGCAACTCATCTATACGGGATAATGGTACCGGTGTAGGCATAAATGCAGCACCAAGCATTTATTTTCGTTTATTTACTAGCCAAATCCAGCTGACAGCTAACGGTGATGGACAGGCAACCATTTATGGATATCGTGATCGTGATACCCAAAATGATGGAACTGGTTATGCATTTAATACAACCAATAGTGGAATAAAAGGTTTTAGTTATTGGGGTGATTTATATTCTGCAGGAGTATCAGGTTGGAATTACAATGATTATACGCGTTGCGGTGGTGTATTTGGCGGAGAAGTATATGGAGCTTACTGGGGCGGTTTAGGATATAGATCTAGTGGTTCTCTTAATTATGGTGTATATGGATCAAGTGCCTACGCAAATGGAGCAGGACGGCTTTCAAATGCCAATGCAAACGGAATCGGCGGTGCTTTCGTTGGAGATTTAATGGGTTCATGGGTTCGTGGTGATGTTATGGGACTAACTACAATGGGAGCAATGTATGCAAGCTATAATGTTGGCAACACCTATAATACAGGTTTTCATGCTGACCTTGTAAAAACAAACGGTACGGTTACACCTGCTTTCGCTGTAACATCAACCAAAGTAAAAGTTTATGACGATGGTTCAGCAAAACTAGTTAATGGAACAACGCATGTTGATTTCACTTCTGAATTTTCTGCACTTGTTTCAGGAAACGGACATCCAACTATTACTGTTTCACCTATGGGCCAATGCAATGGTATTTACATAGTTTCCGTTGATGAAAAAGGATTTACAGTTGCAGAACAAAATAATGGAACTTCTTCTATTGAGTTTTCATGGATAGCTATCGGAACTCGTTTGGATGCCAGCGCTGCTAACGTACCAAGTGAACTTACTAATCCATCATTTAATTCAAATATTGAAGGTGTGATGTTCAACGAAGGTAATAAAGAACAATCAGGCAAATCTATGTGGTGGAATGGAAAAAGTCTGCAGTGGACAACTCCTCCAGCAGTAAAACAGGAAAAGAAACCTGAAATGATACCAAACAGATAATTTTAATTAATTAATTTGAATCCCGTTCAGCTAATTTGAACGGGATTCTTTTTTTTGTTATGCATAAATTATTATTTTTATTTTTTTTTATACCTGCAACTCTGTCAGCACAGAATAAAACTGTATTGCCTGACATTAATGAAAGCTATTACAAATATATTGTTTCAATTCTTGCGAGTGATTCCATGAAAGGACGGCTATGTGGAACAAAAGAAGAAAAGGCATCAGCTGAATTTATTTTAAGCGAAATGAAAAAAACAGGATGCAAATCTCTAAAAAACACATTTATTTTTCCCTTTCAATATAAAAGTCCGGATTCAGTTTCTGTTATTCTTTCCAACGGCAATGTAATTGGAAGGATTAACACAAAATCAAAAAATTCAATTGTCATTAGTGCCCATTATGATCATATTGGTTTAGGCCAATTTCATTCGAGAGTACCGTTCTCTCATGGAATACATAATGGAGCTGATGATAACGCCAGTGGTGTTGCTCTTATGCTTTCGCTCTCCGAATGGTGTAATAAAAACAAAAACAAACTGAAATACGATGTAATTTTTGCAGCATTCAGCGGTGAGGAGGACGGACTCTACGGATCGGAATCTGTTATTAATTCTAATCTTCTTGATACATCAAAAATTATATGCTGTATTAATTTTGACATGGTTGGCCGTATGGACATACAAAGACCTATGATTCGTATCGATGGTGCACTTGATTTTAATGGATGGAATTTAATTCTTCCATCCGATTCCGCTGATGGATTCATCGTTCAACGAAGTAAAAATGAAATTATCAGCGGCGCTGATCACTGTACTTTTTTAGATAAACATATTCCTGCAATTTTAATAACTACCGGATTACATTCAGAGTATCATACACCTAACGATGATATTGAACTTATTAATTTTAAAGGGCTGACACTACTTGCAAATTATATAAAAGAGTTACTCATGAACCTCAATAAGAATGATGAATATGAGAAAAATTTCTTGAGGTCAAAATAATAAAATCAATCAGCATACAATGGGAACTCCAACATCATATCGTTTACCTTATTTTTAACGCCGGTAATTACTTTTTCATTTTCAATGTTCATAATCACTTCGTCCATAAGATCAACGATTTTAATTACATGTTTTTCTTTCATACCGCGAGTTGTTATAGCCGGTGTTCCAACGCGGATTCCTGAAGTTTGAAATGGTGAACGACTATCAAATGGAACCATGTTTTTATTGATGGTAATATCTGCTCTTACCAAAGTGTTTTCAACAAGCTTACCAGTAATCTCAGGAGCTTTTGAACGAAGGTCAATCAGCATCAAATGATTGTCCGTTCCACCGGAAACTACGTGATATCCTTTATTCATGAATGCTTGAGCCATAGCTTTAGCATTTTTTATAACCTGAATACTATATTTTAAATAACTATCGGAAAGGGCTTCACCAAACGCAACCGCTTTAGCAGCAATCACATGTTCGAGCGGACCGCCTTGTTGACCAGGAAATACGGCACTATCTAATAATTGCGACATCATTTTTATTTCCCCTTTAGGTGTTTTTAACCCCCATGGATTTTCAAAATCTTTTCCCATCAAAATCATTCCTCCTCTAGGGCCACGAAGGGTTTTATGCGTTGTTGTAGTAATAATATGGCAGTAAGGAACCGGATCGTTGAGTAAACCTTTTGCAATAAGACCTGCAGGATGTGCAATATCAGCCATTAATAAAGCACCTACTTTATCAGCAATCTTTCGCATGCGTTTAAAATCCCAATCACGCGAATAAGCAGATGCACCGGCAAGTATCAGTTTTGGTTTTGATTTAAGAGCAATGGTTTCCATTTCATCATAATCAACCAAACCGGTTTTTTCATTTAAATGATAAGCAATAGGACGATAAAGTACACCTGATAAATTTACCGGTGAGCCATGAGACAAATGGCCACCATGGGCTAAATCAAGTCCCATAAACGTATCGCCCGGATTAAGACAGGCAAAAAAAACGGCTGCATTTGCCTGAGCACCGGAATGTGGTTGCACATTTACCCACTCTGCACCAAAAAGTGCTTTAGCGCGGTCAATAGCTAACTGTTCGGTTTGGTCAACAATCTGACAACCGCCGTAATAACGTTTGCCGGGATAACCTTCGGCATATTTATTTGTCAGGCATGAACCCATTGCCATCAGCACCTGTTCACTAACAAAATTTTCAGAAGCAATTAATTCAATACCGTGTTGCTGGCGTTGCTGCTCCTGTTCAATCAAATCAAAAATTTGGGCGTCGTGTTTCATCTTCAACTAATTTTAAATAATTGTCAAAAGTACAAATTTGATTAATTCTCGGGAAATAATAAAAAATAGTTTGTGTTTGTGTAAAAAAAAACGATTACAGTATTTGATTTTGTATAGAAATTTCAGCCCTATGTATATTCATTTGGTTTAATAGTATAGTATTCTTTTGAATACTATTTGAATTACTTACTTTTGTCTTGAAATAATAATTATGATTAAGTACGCTGTATTTTTCCAATCAAAACCTGCAAAAATAACTTTGCATATTGCCATTTGGCTTAGTTATTATTTTTTCTTTTTTAATATTACCTCTTCCTCTTCGCCGTTTTATATTTCTAAAATCGCAATCCACTGTGTGCTTTTAGCTGCATTTTATTATTTGAACAATTTTGTTTTAACACCCAAATTATTACTCAGAAACAAAATTGCCATTTATATTTTGAGCGTTGTTTCTGTCATAGTTATTATTGTTTTGACCAACTATTTTTTTCATGGCTGGTGCGATAACACCAATCCACATCATTCCGATCACCACTTTACGCAAATGATGATAAGGGCAAATATACTTTCAGCATTGCTTGTGTATGCCATCAGTACGAGTGTTAAACTTATCGGAGAATGGTCCCGTAGCGAAAAAGAAAAGAAAGAGCTGGAGAAAGAAAAATTAACATCCGAACTATCGTTTCTAAAATCGCAAGTTAATCCTCATTTTCTGTTAAATACTTTAAACAACATCTACGCACTCTCGTATAAAAAATCGGATAAAGCTCCTGATGCCATTATTAAGCTATCACAGCTCATGCGTTATATGCTTTACGAAACAAACGACAAAGAGGTGCCCCTCGAAAAGGAACTAAATTATATTAAGAACTACATTGAGTTGCAACGAATGCGCATTTCGGACACAGTAAAAATAGATTTAAATATACAAGGCGATTATGACGGAATATTTATTGATCCCATGTTACTTGTCCCATTTATCGAAAATGCTTTTACACATGGAATCAGCTATAACGAAAATTCCGAAATAACGATTGTTTTAACTATTGAAAATAAACAATTGCAATTAGTGGTTGAAAATAATTTCTTCAATGAAAGTTCGCAACAAAAGGATGGAAGTTCGGGTATTGGACTGGTTAATGTTCAAAAAAGATTGGAATTAATTTACCCCCATAAGCATGAATTAAAAATTATGAAAACAGGTAATAAATTTAAAATACGTTTAACTATACAACTCTAAGATGAAATTAAATTGCCTAGCTATTGATGACGAACCTCTCGCACTTGAATTAATAAGTGATTACATAAGCAATGTTCCGTTTTTGAACCTTGTAAAGAAATGTATACGGGCATCAGATGCACTTGAGATTATTCAAAACGAAAAAATAGATTTGATCTTTTTAGATATTCAAATGCCAAATATTACGGGTGTTCAGTTGTTAAAAAGCTTACAACACCCACCTATGGTTATTTTTACCACTGCTTATGATAATTATGCATTAGAAGGATATGAACTAAGTGTTATAGATTATTTAATGAAACCTATTCCCTTTGAACGCTTTTTAAAAGCAGCTAATAAGGCAAACGCACTATTTTTGTTAAAGAATAATCTTAAACAATCAAATGAAGAATCGGATACACCCGACTATATATTTGTAAAATCAAATTACCAAAGTGTTAAAATTGTGTTTGATGACATTTTGTTTATTGAAGGAATGAAAGATTATGTAAAAATTTATTGCGGAGAAAGACCTGTTATCACTTTATCAAATTTAAAAAACTTTGAAGCTCAATTACCGCCTAATAAATTTATTCGTGTTCACAAATCCTACATTGTAAACATAAGTAAAATTGATTCACTGAACAAGACTTCGTTGATGATTGCCAATAAAGAAATACCTATAGGAGCGAATTACAAAGAAGACTTTACAAAAAAAATACATCCCAAAAATTAAAAACAATTTGTTCTTAGACAAAATCAGCATGAGAAAATTAATTTTATTATTGTTCATCGTCATCTTATCACCATTGAGTTTTGCTCAAAACCATCAAGCACAAGGGAATAATGCAAATGGAGAAAAACTACCTGCATTAGGTGTTATTTCAGGAACTGTTCTGGATTCCATTTCATCCGTACCAATTGAATACGCTAATATTGTTTTATTCAAAGTCAAAGATTCAACATTGATTAATGGGGTTGTTACAGATGAGAAAGGTAAATTCAGAATAGAGAAGATTCCTTATGGAAAATATTTTATTCGAATAAATTTTATCGGATATAAAACCCAACGCATACCGGGTGTAATTTTAAAACCCGATAAAAAAGAAATAAAATTAGGAAATATAAAAATTTATCCGTCTTCTACTAATCTGAAAGGAGTAACCATTGCAGCCGACAAAGATCAGATGACTTATAATCTTGATAAAAAAGTAATCAATGTTGACAAGAGTTTGGTTACAGCAGGTGGAACAGCTATTGACATCATGCAAACCATTCCTGCCATCACAGTAGATGTTGATAATGTGGTGAGTTTACGCGGATCTTCCAATGTAACTATTTTGATTGATGGTCGCCCATCGGGTCTCACAAGCCTTGACCAGATACCTGCAAGCATGGTTGAACGGGTTGAAATTGTTACGAATCCATCGGCTAAGTATGATCCTGATGGCATGTCAGGAATGATTAACATTGTGTTAAAAAGGAAACGAGAGCCGGGCTATAACGGAATGATCTCAGCCAATGCAGGTACAGGAGATAAGTACAACAGTTCGATAAACTTAAATTATCGTCATCGAAAAATAAATGTTTTTGCGAATTATGATAACCGGTTTTTTAGCATGAAGGGCTATACTTCATTGTTTCGTAATCAAACATTAAATGACACTACGACCTATCTTGACCAGTTACAGAACTTTCGCCGGCATGGAAATTTTCATAATTTTAAACTGGGCGGTGACTTGTTTCTGAATGAATTTAACACGCTCTCCTTTTCCGGCTTATATCAAATTCATAGTATGAATGGTTCCGATATTACCACTTATGCTTCGCTTGATAGTGCTTTTCAGAAAACAAATTACTATGATCGTTCGAATAACAGCCATGATAAAGAAACGGGGTATGAATATGCACTTGACTATAAAAAAACATTCGTTAAAAAAAATCAGGAACTTACAGCCAATTTATTCTATTCTTCTTCAACTGAAAATTCTTTTGAAGATATTTCGCAACACTATTATAACCTGGACTTAACGCCATCGGGAGCAAATCCTTATTTACAAAATTCAAGTAGTGTAGATTTAGACAGAAGGTTTACCGGGCAAACCGATTTTGGCGGACCCATTGGTGCACGCGGTAGAATTGAAACAGGGTATAAAGCAACTTACAAACAAAATGATGTAGATTATCTTTTACAAAACTATGATTATACAACTGTCAATTGGACAAAAGACACTTCATCAAGCAATCATTTTGTGTATACTTCCATGATACACGCCGCTTATTTTATTTACTCTAACAATTTATTGGTTGACAGTATTAAAAGATTCAAGTATCAGTTGGGTGGCAGAGTTGAAGAGGCATACAGCATTTCGGATCAGAAAACGTCCCAGCTTGTTTACAAAAGTGATTATCTCGATTTCTTCCCTACTGCTCATGTTCGCTTTGAGTTTACAGAAACCAACGCCCTGCAGTTAAGCTACAGTCGCAGGGTAAACAGAGCGCGAATAGGTCAGTTGAATCCGTTTGTCAACAACACCGACCCCATGAACCTCTCTACCGGAAATCCCTATTTGAAGCCCGAATACATCAATTCATTTGAGCTTGCTCACTCCTGTGATATTAAAAAATCTTCATTTACCACTACGCTTTTTTATAGGCAAATAGATAATATTATTTCGCGTATTATGACATTGCAGAATAATGGAACCACCTTCTCTACCTATAAAAACATGACCAATGGTATTTCATACGGACTCGAATTTATTTATGCACAGGAGTTTTATAAATGGTGGAAGGTAAATGCAAACTTCAGTTATTTTAAATCGAAGTTTAATGGAAGTGATGTGAATAATATTCAGGGCAGTGATGACTTTAGCTGGAATGCAAAAATAAATAACACCATGACTATTTTAAAAAATCTGGATTTGCAAATGTCGTTCAACTACACTTCACCCATGATTACAGTGTCGAGTGGTGGCAGCCACTTTATGTCAGGTGGAGGGCAAGGCGAAATAAAAGAAAATTATTTTGCTGATTTTGGTATGAAGAAAGAATTTTTAAAAGGCAGAATCGCTGTTAGTCTTCGCATGAGCGATGTGTTTAAAACAATGAAATACGATATGGTTACCTACGGTGAGAATTTTACATCTTCAATGAAACGCAGACGACAAAGCAGAATTCTTTTCTTTGGAATAGTTTATAAGTTAAACGGCGGCATCAAACAAAAAGGCCGCAAAAAACAGGATATGGATACTGATCCTAATGGGGATATGTAGGTTGGGTTATTAGGTTATTGAGTTAATTTGGAAATTTGAAAATGATTTAATTTGAAAATGCACTTTATTGGGTTATTAGGTGATTAGGGGATTGGGGGTTTTGGGGAATGAGGGAATGGGGGAATGGGAGAATGGGGGGGATTTGAAGACGGTGTGACAAAATGTTTAATATAGCTCACTTTAGGCACTCCAGCTCACTTTAGTTCACTTTAAAAAAACTTTATGAACTCATTTAATATTTTTTATTTTTGAAGATAAAAACGCTTAATTTTGGGGTGGGATTAATTGTGTTGCACTTTCGTTTTTTTTATTAGTTTACTTAACCAGTAAAAACTTAAAAATGAAAACGCCCAAAGCCAAAAAACGAATAACTGTGACGCCTTTTGCTAAAGTGGAAATAACAGCAATACAGATAGACAAACGTTAGCAGTAATTTGTATGAGAAGAATAATAAGTTACATTTTTCCTCTGACCAGAAAAATAAAATCTGAGCATAATGGTTGTCTTGAATTGACAATTAGTAATGGTAGAACTTTATTAAATACAGAGAACTCCAATTATTCGTATGGTTCTCTTCAAAGAATTTTAAAATTCGCCTTATTGAAAGTAGACTTATCTACAACCAAAGACATTTTAGTTCTTGGACTCGGTGGAGGCTGTGTTATTGAGTCACTAAGAAATGAATTTAATTACAACAACAGAATAACTTGTATTGATATTGACCCTGTAATAATTGAAATTGCTAAAAATGAATTCGGCATTTCTGAAGACAACAAAACTTATATAATCTGCAAAGACGCCTATGATTATATCTTGCAGGACGGTATAAATTTTGACCTAATTATAGTTGACTTATTCATTGATAATATTGTTCCAAAAAAAATTATAACCAAAGAATTTTGGCAAGGAGTAATTAACAGATTGAAAATTGGAGGAGTAATTATTTTTAATAGTATGTGCATTCCGCATTCGGACTTTCAAAATATTGAAACAGAATTAATGAAGCGAGGCTTTAAGTATAACATCTATCAAGTAGAAAAGACAAACAGAATACTAATTGCAAACTACTGCTAACAGCACCTACAAGAAATTGGCGGTGCAATGGTTAAAATGACGCTTTTTGCTTTGTATCAAGTGCAGTGCTGGCAGACAGTTTTCGTCTCCGAAATCGCCAACTTCTTGTAGCTGCAAACCGTTATTTCAAAAGTATTGTATTGGTGATAAAAGATATATTTTTTCGTATCTTTGCATAACAAATAGATTAGACAATGGACTTACAAACCAGAAAAATACATTTCATACAAGAGTTCTTGCGGACCGCAAATAGCAACATTCTTGAAAAGTTTGAGAAAATGTTAAAACAAGAAAGAAAGAAAATGTATGAAGATGAAGTAAAACCCATGACGCTTCACCAATACGAAAAACGTATTGACTCTGCATTAGACGACTATAAAAACAAAAGAGTAACTAATGCAAAAAAATTAAAGAAACAAATCGCTTCATGGAAATAACAGTTCTTTGGACTGACTCTGCTATCGATGACCTTCAAGGTATTCATAACTATTTATTTTCTGCAACCAGCTTAAAGGTCGCAAACAAAATTACAAACTCCATCGTTGACAGTTCACTCCTACTCGAAAAGAATCCAAGAATCGGACAAATTGAGGAATTACTTAAACACAGAAATGAAGAAATCCGTTATCTTGTTGACAAACATTTCAAAATTGTTTACATAATTGATGGTAATTTTGTTATTATCGCAGCAGTTTTTGATTGCAGACAAGATCCGACAATACTAAAAAATACAAAAATTTAATAACGTCTGCTAACTTTATACTGCTTTCAGCAGTTGGAAAGCGGAAGATTGCATTGAGTAACAATAAAAAAAATTAATAAGTGGGAAAAGATGAAGCCATTGAAACCCAGCTGTCAGCAGCAATGGATCGTTATGTGGCATTATAAAAAACAGAGGATGCATAGAAAATTAATAATTCTTATTTTACTTATACCAACCTTACTATTTGGACAAAAAAGACCTATACCAGTTAGTGTTTCACTTTTCAATGAGTCGACAGCAATCCCATACACAAGATTTATTACGACCCCTGTGCATCCCGGACTACAATTAGGGACTGAATTTAACTATATTAATAAAGAGCACACCCGGTTATTTCAAACAGCCAATCTATGTTACTTCTACCATAACCATCTGGCGCAGGGTCTTGGAATTTACACTGAACTTGGCTATGAGTACCGTCTGAAATTCGGACTTTCTTTTCAGGCACTTCTGGGGGTTGGTTATATGCACACTTTTGCAACTGCTGATGAATTTGTCTTCTCAAATGGACATTACGAAAAGAAAGCCGATAAAGGCAATGCCAGGTTGTTTCCCTCTGTTTCTCTCGATATTGGTTATTATATTGAGAAATCAGAAAAGAATAGCCCCGAAATATTTATTCGTTATCAATCATGGATTGAATATCCTTATTCGCCAGACTTTATTCCGGTTATGACACATATCAGTTTGCATATCGGAGCGAAGTTTGTCATCAAAAGAAAATAAGAAAGAATGAATAAAACAATATACCTAATCCTTGCATTATTCTTACTTTTCGCCTGTAGAAAAAGTGAAACTATTGAAACAACTTTGTATGATTGTAACTTCAATTTTTCTGACAGTAGTTCAACAAATCCTAAAAATAATAAATACCAGTCTTTATTAGATGGCATTACTTCATCAGGAGTTGTTGGAATAACTATGTCGGTCTATCACCCGCAGGATGGTATGTGGGTTGGGGCAAGTGGCAAAGCTGATTTGTACAATAATGTGGACATGAAACCTTGTAATATATCACGTGTTGGTTCAACAGTAAAAATGTTCACGTCGGTTACAGTTCTGAAACTTAAAGAAGAAGGAAAGCTGAATTTGGATGATAAAATTTCTTCGTATTTACAAGGCGACGTAATTGATAAAATTGAAAATGCAGACAAAGCAACCATCAGACAATTACTTCAGCATTCAAGTGGTATTTACAATTATATTCAAAATCTGCAATTCCAGACAGCTTCCACCAATGACCTGATAAGGGAATGGAAAGCAGAAGATTTATTGAAATATGCTTACAACCAAAAGGCATATTTCCAGCCAGATGAAGATGTGCGTTATTCAAATACTAATTACATACTGCTAGGTTTACTCATAGAAAAAATTGAGGGCAAACCGTTTTATAAAGTTTTTGAAGAGAAACTCTTTGTTCCTTTGGATTTGACACTAACAAAGTTTGCAGCAGGGGATCCTGTACCAGATGGAATTGTCAGGGGTTATATTGACTTGTACAGTAATTTGCAAGTTATTGAAAGCACCTATTATAGTGGTTGGGATTACTATACTGCTGACGGAGGACTCATATCAAATCCTTATGACATGAACGTGTTTTTTAGAGCACTAATGAATGGGCAAATAATTAACTCATCTTCATTAAATGAAATGTTGATCTGGAAAACACCAAACGAAATAGACCAAAGTTTTTTTCCGATAAGTTATGGTCTTGGAATTTTTAAAATCGAGACACCACAAGGAATAGCATATATGCACAGTGGTGATGCTATTGGCTATTATGCCAATATGATTTACTTTCCTGCTGACTCAACCACTATTGTTTATGCTGTAAATAGTAACTATGGGAAAATTGACCAATTTGTATCAACAAAAACTGCGATAGAAAAAATTTTAAATGAAACGAAATAATAACGGCATAAAACTTTGTGCTGCTGCCCAGCGGAGGAAACAGTAGCTGGTGAGAAAAAAGAATTACTAATTTAAACGATTGTGCTTTGTGGAAATGGCAGTTGATTTAATCATAACCTAAGTTCTCAATAGTATCTATTTGCCATTTATTGTTGTTCTTTGTTAAGCTAAATTTTAATTTTACTAGAACATCAATTTTCACAACTGACGATAGGGCATTCTCTTTTACATCGATTAATTTTGGGTTATCAATGCGGCTGAAGGCATCATCCTGAGTAAGCAATACGAAATCATATTCAAAACCATCGGGAGGTCCATCGTTTTGTCTAATTTTCTTGAAGTTCTCATCATGTTCCAAAAAATATTTTCTCCATTTTTCAATATATTTTTCAGAAATATACCCACTTGATTTTAACATTTTCAAATATTTTTCAGTACCATTAAAATTTACAGAATAATATTTTGAAGTATCGGCATTCATTCCGGTATTATTAATTAACTCAACTTTATTTATTGCATCATAATTGTTTTTATACCATAATAAAAAATTATAAACTGCTTGAACAGACTCAGGATTTGAAATTTGTTTATTACTAAATAATTTTGATTTCCTTTCAGAATCGGACATGCCTTTTTTTAAAATTGGATTAGTGTTGCTTTGATAAAACACTATAAAAACAATTGCTGTGAGTAGATAAAAATATTTCATTCTGCTTGATTATTAGGATTAGAACAGGTATTGATAATATATCAGCAAATTCTTTTCAAGGTAACCTTTGCTTCCTGTTCGGTGTGGAGTGGAACTTTTTCAACAATAATACTACTTGTATCCAATCCAAATGCTCTTACGTCGGAAATGCCAAAGCGTTTTATAAAAGAATACACATCCATTATAAACTGATCGGCAGGTTTAAAATCAAAATCATAGTTCTGAATACGGTCAATCACAACAAAACGAAAATCGCTTATGATATGATGCTTACGTAAGGATGGATATCTACTTGTAATATCAATTTCGTGATTTGCTTCCATTTCTTCAACTACATGTTTGAAAAACAAATTAAGGCGTGGTTGTTCGCGAAATCCTAAACGAAAATCTATTCTGAAAGCAATACCCGGAATCAGATTCTGAACTCTGTATTCCTCTAGATACGGCTGATCCATGGTATGTAAATGAATAAACCAATAAATGTTTGCACGTTTGGGCTGCTTATTAATAATTGAATAAATAATTTTTGTTTCAATTTCGGATGACATTCCGGATCGAGTCAAATACACCAGGTTAGTGGCGTATTTAGTAATAGATGTATCTGCATGAATATCTTTGAGTAATGGCGTTAAGGTTGAAACCGGACTGAATTCAATAAAGCTTTTCTTGATTTTAAATCCGCGGTACCAAATATACATTACGAAAATGAGAATGCTTGCTAGTAATATGGTAACCCATCCACCATTTGGAAATTTATGAAGATTAGCAACTAAAAATGAAGTTTCGATTGTTAGATAAATAAGCACAAATAAAGCAATCATGTAAATAGGTTTTTTCTTTACATATAAATAGAAGGTCATCAGAACTGTAGTCATTAACATGGCAAGTGTTATGGAAAGGCCGTATGCAGCTTCCATTTTTCCTGAATCGCCGAAATAAATAACAACAAAAATACAAGCAGCGCATAAGATCCAATTAATTGAGGGAACATACATTTGACCTTTAATATTTGTAGGATATTTTATTCTGACTTTTGGCCAGAAATTAAGTTGAATGGCTTCGCTGATAATTGTGTATGCACCTGTAATTAAAGCTTGACTTGCAATAATAGCAGCGAGTGTAGCAATAAAAATGCCGGTTCCGATAAACCAATGCGGCATGATGTCATAAAATGGATTTGATTGCGGAGTTATATTTCCGGTGTTATTAATGATCCATGCTCCCTGTCCAAGATAATTTAGAATTAAGGCAGTTTTAACATATATCCAAGTAATTCGTATATTCTTTAATCCGCAGTGACCAAGGTCAGAATACAAAGCTTCTGCTCCTGTAGTACAAAGGAAAACGGCACCTAATAAAAGGAAACCTGCCGGATAGGCAGTTAACAAATTATAAGCATAATAAGGATTAAATGCTTTAAATATTGCAGGGTAAGTAACTATTTGTGTAATGCCAAGAACGGAAAGCATCATAAACCAGATAAAAATGATTGGGCCGAATGATTTGCCTAAAGAATTGGTTCCGTATTGCTGAATAAAAAATAAGGAAATAATAATGGCTAAAACAATCGGGATTATCGGGATGTCCGAATTTATAATTTTCAATCCTTCAATGGCTGAAACAACAGTAATTGATGGAGTGATAACTCCGTCAGCCAACAATGCACTACCACCTATGATTGCAAAAATAATTACACCCGGCACCCTTCTTCTTATTAAGGCATACAGTGAAAAAATTCCACCTTCACCTTTGTTATCAGCCCTCAAGGTAATAAAAACATATTTGACTGTTGTTTGTAATGTAAGTGTCCAAATAATACAGGAAATAGCACCCAAAATAAAATCCGGAGAAATGTCACTTCTGCCGGCAATAATTGCTCGCATAACATAAAGAGGTGATGTTCCAAGGTCACCGTAAATAATACCAAGTGTAATAAGCAATCCGGCAAAACTTATTTTTGAAAGCCTATTGTGGGAGTCTTGTTTATTCAATTTAATTTTAATTTAAAACTTGCAAATATATGTGATTACAACTATGAGACATTAATTATTATTTAGTTTTATTTTCGAAATATTTATACACTTCGCTTAAGTTCTCTATTATTCCGGTAGCTGTTAGTGAGGTCATGCTTTTTTTATTGCTGAAAAGATCTCCTGCCATGCCATGAACGTAAACGCCAATAATAGCAGCTTCTTTGGGAGAATAATGTTGTGCCTGAAGTCCTAAAATTATGCCAGTTAAAACATCGCCACTACCTGCGGTTGCCATTCCGGGATTACCATTTGAGTTAAAAAAACATTGACCATCCGGACAGGATATTGTTGTATATGCACCTTTGTAAATAAGGTATGCATTGTATTTTTTCGAAAATTCTTTTTGGATTTTTAGTCTGTCATTTGAATTTGCTGACTTGCCTACCAATCGCTCAAACTCCTTTGGATGAGGAGTAAAAATACATGACTTTGGTAAGAAAGAGAGCCATGTTTTATTTTCAGATAAAATATTAATGGCGTCTGCATCAAAAATTATGGGTAAAGATGAATTTTGAATAAGAAGTTTTAATGCATTCTGTGTTTGTCTGTCAGTACCAATACCGGGGCCAATCGCAATAGCATTGAATTTTGAAATATCAATGAAACCGGAAAAATTATTATCAGATTCGTCAATACTTGCCATAGCTTCGGGTACTGATGTTTGAATAATTTCATATGCAATTTTTGGAACATGCGTAGTTAAAAGTCCGACACCCGAATGAAGACATGCTTTTGAACTGAGTATGGCAGCGCCCATTTTTCCTTTACTCCCGGCAATTAAAAGTGCATGACCGTAGGTACCCTTGTGCGAAAATCTTTTCCGTTGCTTGAACAAGGGAATAATTTCACCATCTTCAATAAGTATGTTTTCAGTTTTTGTTTTATATATATAATCCTCACTTAGGTCAATTGGGAGTACTTTGCATTGACCAACCAATGAATCATTTTCAGGAAATAAAAATGAAATTTTTGGAAATTGGAAAGTAAGTGTGTAATCCGCATTTACAATGTGTTTATAATCATTAGATGAATTGTCATCGCAGAATAAACCTGATGGAATGTCAATAGCAACAACAATTGCATTTAACCTATTAATATAATCTATACATTCTGCTGCAATATTTTCAGGTGCACGATTTAGTCCTGTTCCAAAAATGGAATCAATAATTACATTATTTTTATTATTTAATTTAATTGATGTTAAATCACCGGGTTTTTTTAAATGATGAATAACAACATTTTTCAGCTTTGATAGTCTTTTAAAATTCAATAAAAAATCATCAGAAGAATGATTATCCTGTTCTACAATAAACACCTCAATACTATATTTTGTTGAAAGTAATCGGGCAATAGCAAGACCATCACCCCCGTTATTTCCTTTTCCGCAAAAAATGAATAGCTGGTTTTCGTTTTTGACATTCTTTGTTATCCATTGACAACAAGCTTTTGCCGCCCGCTCCATTAAATCAATTGATTTGATTGGTTCGTGTTTAATAGTATAATTGTCAGCTTCTTTAATTTGTGCTACAGAAAATATTTTCATTTGACTAAAACAAAAGAGAGGACATAATTGCCCTCTCAATAGTTGTGCATAAAGGTTTATTAATAATTATAACTATCAAATGGCGCACCACTGATCATCGTTCCAATAAAAATGAAATAACAAATAATAAGGATTAAATAAAGCGAAGAAATAATCAAACCAACTAAGCCGCAAATTTTTCCTGCTTGTAAGTTTTTATAAGAACCTTCAGTGTATTGCCCGGGGTAGTTGACATACAACTCCTTTGATTTAACCGATAATGCCAAAGCAATTATTCCAAGTACAACTCCAATCAAGCCATAACACCAGCAAAAAACTATAGACAAGATGCCCAAAACAAGAACTCCTGTGGAATTTGGTAAAATCTGTTGGTTGTTTGCAAAATACTGAGGAGACGGTTGAGACTGTGATGGCTGATTGTAGGTTTGGTCTTCCATACTATTTTTATATTAAAAGATGATTAAATAATTTGTAAAAATAATTAATTATTATGATTGAAACAGTAAAAATAAATGAAATTTTTAAATAGAATGCTCCATGTCTAAATTTAAAAATAAGGTGAAGGAATAACAACAAAAGTAAAGCCAGGGTAGGAATTAAAGCAGGGTAAGTTCTAATGCTTGAAAAAAAATTTCCTTTGAGTAATTCGATAAATGCGCGTTGTATTCCACATCCCGGACAATCGATGCCAAATAGTTGCTTATTAAAGCACGGCATCATGTGCGATTCAAGCCAATTTATGATCGAATTCATATATGCAAAATTAATGTTTTGAATGATGATTACAGAATTTTACTTCAACTAATTTAAAAATTTTTTAGGTTTGTAATCTTATTATGAGTTCAACCAAAAACAAATCTTTTTATAGTTGGATAAAGGCATTTCTGATTGCTTTTGCAATTGTGCTTCTGATTAATTTTCTATTATTCGATACGTATACGATTCCTTCATCATCTATGGAGAAAACCTTGTTACCAGGCGATGTTGTGATGGTTGCAAAATACAAATATGGAAGCCGATTGCCAAATACATTATTGTCAATTCCATTCAGCAATGCTATTTATTCCGATTTTGTTGAACTGCCCTATATAAGAATTCCTGGAACTTCAAGTGTGAAAAATCTGGATGTTGTTGTTTTTAATTATCCGAATGATACAGCAAAACCAGTCGATAAACGAACATGTTATATTAAGCGCTGTGTGGGGATTGCAGGGGATACACTTGAAATTATAAATTCGAAAATTTTTGTTAATCGGAAAGAATTGCCTGAACCGCTAAATGCAGAATTTAGTTATATTGTAAAAACAAATGGAATGGCATTTAATCAACAAGATTTAGATAAAATGAGCATAACAGAAGGTGGCCCATTGGGAGAGCGTAACACTTTTAATTTCTTTCTAACTAGACAAAGTGCAGAGAAATTATCAACTTTTTCAAATGTAAAATCTATTGAACCTTTTAACGAAAAAATAGCAATTTTCAATGAGGCATACTTTCCGTCATATCCTTTGTACAATTGGAATGATAGTAATTATGGACAAATTGTTATTCCAAAAAAAGGTCAAAAAATTCACTTAAATGCCAATAATATTTGCTTTTATGAAAAGATTATTGGTGTATATGAACGTAACAAATTAAACATTTCAGGCGATTCAATTTTTATCAATGATAAACCTGCTACTGAGTACATTTTTAAAATGAATTATTATTTTATGATGGGCGATAATCGCCAAAACTCAGCTGATTCGAGATATTGGGGATTTGTTCCGGAAGATCATATTATAGGTAAAGCGATAATGATTCTTTTTTCAATTGATAACAGCAGAAATATATTCAACGGTTTTCGTTGGAGTCGTTTTTGTAAAACAATTCATTAACATGCCAATTGAAAATTCTGTTTTATACTCTTCTTATTTTCCGTCAATTTTATATTTTAATATACTTGCAAAAAGTAATAGTGTAACGATTGACATTGGTGAAAATTATGTAAAGCAGTCCTTCCGAAATCGATGTGAAATATTGAGTGCAAACGGACTGTTTTCATTGTCTGTACCTATTGAGAAAAAAGCAAATCCACATACTCCAACCAAAGATATTAAAATTGCTTATCACACTTTATGGCAAAAAAATCATTTGCGTGCATTAGAATCGGCCTATCGTTCTTCTCCTTTTTTTCAATTTTACATAGATGATTTTGCTTTTGTCTTTGAAAAGCAGTTTCAGGTCTTAACAGATTTAAATATCGAAATTTTAAACGTGCTGACAAAGACTTTGGGATTGAAAAAAAATTTATACTATTCTGAGATGTATATTGAAAACTCTCAAGAATATAAGGATTATAGGGCAAGCATTAACTATAGAAATCAAATAGAAAAAATTCCAAGTGTAAAATACCTGCAGGTTTTTGACAATAAATTCGGATTTATTCCAAACCTTAGCATACTCGATTTACTATTTAACCTAGGTCCTGAAACAATGCAATATTTGTTGTTAAGCAATACTAGATAGTTAAACTTGAATATTGCACAAAAGCATTATTTAGCGTAGCTCACAGCTCTTGTCTCACGAATAACAGTAATCTTTACCTGACCCGGATAAGTCATTTCGGTTTGGATTTTACGTGATAATTCATAAGCCAGTTTATTTGCATCCTGATCTGAAACGGTTTCGCTTCCAACAATAACACGGAGTTCGCGACCTGCCTGAATTGCATAAGTTTTAACAACACCTGGATAGGAGAGAGCAATTTCTTCTAAGTCTTTCAAACGTTTGATATACGAAGCAACCACCTCTCGTCTGGCACCGGGTCTTGCTCCTGAAATAGAGTCACACGCTTGAACAATTGGAGAAATCAAACTATTCATTTCTACTTCGTCATGATGAGATCCAATGGCATTGCAGATGTCGGGATGTTCCTTGAATTTTTCTGCCAAACTCATACCAAGTAAAGCATGAGGTAAATCAGGTTCATTATCGGGCACTTTTCCAATGTCATGAAGTAAACCAGCTCTTTTTGCAATTTTAGGATTAAGCCCTAATTCTGCAGCCATAGTTGCGCAAAGGTTTGCAACTTCAACGGAATGTTGTAATAAATTCTGACCATAGGATGAACGATATTTCATTCGTCCAATCATGCGCTGTAGCTCGTGATGCAATCCCTGAATCCCAAGGTCAATGGTTGTTCGCTTTCCGATTTCAACAATTTCCTGTTCAATTTGTTTTTTTGTTTTTGCAACAACTTCTTCAATACGGGCAGGGTGAATACGGCCGTCAGTAACTAATTTATGTAAGGATAAGCGCGCAATTTCTCTTTTCACAGGGTCGAATCCTGAAAGAATAATAGCTTCAGGTGTATCATCCACAATAATTTCAATACCTGTGGCAGCTTCTAAGGCACGTATGTTGCGCCCTTCCCGTCCGATGATTCTTCCTTTTACCTCGTCATTTTCGATATTAAAAACCGAAACCGAATTTTCAACAGCATGTTCAGATGCGGTGCGTTGAATAGTTTCAATAACTATCTTCTTAGCTTCACGGTTGGCCGTTATTTTAGCTTCATCAACTATTTCTTTTATATGCGAAAGTGCCTCCAGTTTGGCATCTGCCTGCAGCAAATCAACCAATTGTGTTTTTGCCTCTGCTGCTGAAAGGCCTGATAATACTTCAAGCTGTTCAATTTGTTGCTTCGATACCCGCTCGAGGTCAAGTTGTTTTTTACTTACAATTTCGAGCTGAGAAGTTAAATTTATTTTAAGTGTATTAACCTCTTTTTGTTTGCGGGTAAGTTCCTCTAATCGTTGCGAAACATTCGATTCCTTTTGCTTGATGCGATTCTCGCCTATTACAATTAATTTATTCTTTTCGTTGATTGTTTTTTCATGTTCTGTTTTTAGTTGAAGGAATTTCTCCTTTGCCTGCAACATCTTTTCTTTTTTAACAACCTCAGCTTCGTTTTGTGCATCCTTTAGAATCTGTTGTCCTTTCTTTACAATACCTTTGCGAATGATTGTGCTCGTGATCAGCACTCCGATTCCAAGAGAAACAATTCCAATGATTACAAATAATACAATATCTTCCATGTCAATATAGTTTAAATTACTTATTCCCCGGATAAGTAAATGTTATTAAATAAAAAAACCCGCAATAATCAAAGGTTAATGTAAACCTCATTTTATATTTTAGAGCTGCCTTTAGATTCGAACGTCCACTGCCCTCCGGGGAGGATCTCGGTAAACCGAGTGAGGCCTGTCCTACATTCTGCCGAGCTTTTGCCCTAATAGAATTTGTGTTAAGTTTACAAACTGTTAAAAATTATTGCGGGAATAAGTTATAAAATGCATGTGACTGCATTTACTCAAAGAACGTCTACTCTTTCGAAAGGTAATCAGTTATTAGTTCATCAATTTCCAGAAGGCGACCAATACTCTTCTTCTTTTCAATGCTTTCTCTGATCTCATAATCTACAACACCTTTTGCGTATTGTAAAGAAACCATTGCCAACAAATCTTGTTTATCTTTGAATGCATAAAGATTCGAATATTCATTAATCCTATCGTTGACAATTTTAACTGCTTTTCTTACTTTTTCTTCCTCTTCAGTTTCAATAGTTACCTTGTAAGGCCTGTTTGCTATTGTTACCGTGATCGAAAGTTCTCCCATGGGAGTTGTTATTGATTAATTAATTACCTTTTCAAAAGAGCTATACACTTATCTATCTCCCGCACCATCTCGTTGATTTTCAGTTTGACTTCTGCTGTTCCGTTCCCTTTTTCTACCATATTTGCCAATCTGGAAATCTTATATTTTTCGTCTAAGTTATTGATTGCTGATTTTTGTTGATTTGTGATTGCTAATAACTCTTTATTTTCCTCAGTTAGCCCTTTGATCTTCTCCTTGCTCTTTTTTTGCAGATCTATCAACTTTTTCACTTTGTACTCAAGTGATGAAACTATTAGCGATAAATCATCCATAGGTTCGTAAACAAAAAACTAAATGATGCCACAAATTTACAAATGTTTACCTATTAATGAATAAATAATTCACAAAAAATGTTAAGTTGTTGAAAATGAATTTAAAAAAACAAATTTATTTAGACTGAATTTTTAAAATAAGAACTATTATAACGCTGAATATTTTCATAAATTAGCCAAAAATTATTTCATGTCCGAAGAATTCCTTCTATATTTATGGAAATACAGGAAATTGGTTCCAGAAAAGCTGCTGACATCCGATGGGCAGCCAATAGTTGTTCTTAAAACCGGTGAGCAGAACATCAATGCCGGTCCCGATTTTTTTAATGCTCAAATCAAAATTGGTATAACGCGCTGGGCAGGCAATGTTGAAATTCACTTGAAGAGTTCGGATTGGAATAAGCATAAGCACAACACGGATAAAGCTTACGATAATGTTATCCTTCATGTTGTTTATGAAAATGATGTGCCAATTTATCGTAAAAATGGGGAACGAATTCCGGTGGTTACAATCAAAGGAAGCTTTGATGAAGAGTTGTATATTAAATACCGGCAACTTATTTCAAACAAAAACTGGATTCCTTGCGAAAAGCTATTGTCTGCAGTAGATCCCTTCATAGTTTCGCAATGGCTGTCTCGACTGATGATTGAGCGTCTGGAAAATAAGTACACGACCATGGCTGAACTTTTAGCAATCAATAAAAACAATATTGAAGAAACTTTTTATCAAGCTCTTGGACGGAATTTCGGATTTAATCTAAATTCACTTCCTTTCGAAATGCTTGCCCGTTCTCTTCCGCAAAGAATTTTGGCAAAGCATAAAGATAGTTTATATCAAATAGAAGCGCTTTTATTTGGTCAAGCCGGACTGCTTGATGAAGAGTTGAAGGACGATTATAATATTTCGTTACGAAAGGAATATTTTTATTTAAAAAAAAAATACCAACTTCAATCCATCGAAAAACAGGTGTGGAAATTTCTGCGTCTTCGTCCTTCCGGTTTTCCAACCATACGTATTGCTCAATTTGCTGATTTGATATATCATTCACAAGGGTTATTCTCGGCTGTAATGGAATGCAAAACTATGGCCGACCTGAGAAAATTATTTGATGTCAAAGCGTCTGAATACTGGAACTCACATCATCATTTTGGCAAATCTTCTGCTTATAAGGAGAAAAAATTAGGAAGTGCATCGGTTGACCTTTTGTTAATTAATACTGTAGTTCCTTTTCTTTTTATTTACTGTAAAACTAAAGGCGAAGAAAAGTATGGCAAACGAGCGTTGAAGTTTCTAGAGCAACTAAAGCCCGAAAAAAATTCCATTATTACTCATTGGCAAAGCATTGGGTTAAATGCTGATGCTGCATTTCAATCGCAGGCATTGTTAGAACTGAAAAAGAATTATTGCAACAATAAACGCTGTTTGAATTGCGGTATTGGAATTAAGATTCTCTGAAATAATTATCCTTCACGGTTTCCACAATTATTGTAATTTCGTAGTTTAAAAATTTCGACATATGTTCACAGCCGGTTTCAGAAGAATACTTTTCGCTATTCTGCTAGTGTTCACTATTACAGTAATTGGCATCAGCGGCTATGTTATTATTGAAGGCATGGCTTTTCTGGATGCTTTGTACATGACAGTGATAACCGTTGCCACAGTCGGATTTCGTGAAGTACAACCCCTATCAGATGCAGGCAAATTATTCACCATTTCTTTGATTATAACCAGCATTGGTGCTTTTGCTTACGCTTTATCCGTTATTACATCACATATTGTCGAAGGGGAAATCCAACAATTATTAAAAGTTTATCAAAAAAAAACACATCGAAGAAAAATGAAAAATCACATCATTGTTTGTGGCTACGGCCGTTACGGAACACAAGCTACACGGGAGCTTATAGCACATAAACATCCGTTTATCATCATCGAGCAACATAAGAAAGTGATTGTCGAAAGTGAACAGGATATCATTCACTTTGTTGAAGGCGATGCCACGAATGACGAAGTACTTATGAAAGCAGGCGTTACGCATGCAAAGGCATTGATTACTACCTTTCCCGTTGATGCCGACAATTTATTTGTAGTCCTTACCGCACGTTCATTAAACCCTAACATGACTATTATCAGCCGTGCTTCCAACGACAGCAGCGAAAAAAAATTAAAGTTCGCAGGTGCCAACAAAATAGTGATGCCCGATAAAGTGGGCGGCACACACATGGCTGCACTTGTTGTAAATCCTGATGTAGTTGACTTTTTAAATAACATTTCCATTCATGGTGCCGATGAAACAAGGCTGCAGGAAATCATTATTTCCGAAATTTCAGAAAACTTGAATGATAAAACTATCAATGGGTTAAATATTCGTAAGCAATCGGGTGCCAACATTGTTGGATATAAAACTATCAATGGTGAATTTATTACCAATCCTTTGCCCACCACTAAGCTAGTACCCGGCTCCAAACTGTTTGTACTTGGCACTCCTGAACAAATTGAAAAGATGAAAGACCTTATTTATAAATAACAAAACCAATTTATGCAAACCTTGAAATCTATTTGTGTCATTATGTTAACGCTCACACTTTCGTGTAAAACTACTGAAAAAAAGTTTGCATATACGGCTATTACCTTTGGTTCGGGTGGTGGATTCACGGGCAAATACCAGGATTATACGATCAAGCCCGATGGTAAACTTTTAAAAAATGTTGCAGGGGCTGAACCCGTTTTGCTTAAAACTCTTGCAAAAACTGCAGCCGAAAAGTTATTTAATAAAGCCATTGCACTGAAAATGGAGAATATTAATTTTAACAAACCAGCCAATATGAATAAATACATCATTGTAACAACTGCAAACGGCGAGCACAAGATAAATTGGGGAGGCGTAAACGCCCCAAACGAGCAAATTGCAAAGCTTTTTGATGAGTTGATGGAATTGATTAAATAGGTCGTTTGTTTTAAAAAAAACAATTTAATTGGTGCGATTTGCGAACTTCACAACTTGGAAGCGAAATGATAATCTGTTTTCAGTTTTTTATAAACCAAATTTCCAGAATCTATTCCTATAAATTTACCTGTTAGTCATAACGAATTAATTTCACAATCGCTCATTCTTGGTTTTTTAAGTTAAGTTTTAAATACCATTTGAATTGAAACAATCAGCAGAAAAAATGATTTTATGATTGTAAAAAATTTGTTGAAATTTATTTCTATGTTATGCTATTAAATATTTTTAATAGCACAACAAGTTAAATAATTTTTTTACATTGTTTGCAAAAAAAAAGACCGCTGGTATAGCGGCCTTTTTTATATAGGATGAATTTAATTATTCAGCAATAACCATTTTTTTGGTTAGATTGTTTTTGCCAGCATTTAAAGTGTAAAAATATACACCATTGCTTAATGAAGAAGTGTTAATAGTTGCATTGTATTTTCCAGCTGCTTTATTACCTTCAGCAATGTTCATAATAATTCTTCCAGTGTAATCACGAACTTCAATAGTAACATCTGAATTTGAAGCGATTTGATAAGGAATACTCGTAATGCCTTTAGACGGGTTTGGTACATTTTGTCCTAATTTAAGTCCATTAACAAAATCCATATTGTTAATTCCTAATTGATCATCAACAGTGATTTTTACCCAAATACCAATATTTTGTAAAGCATTTTCTGAGTCAGAACCTTGTAAATATCCGTTTGTACCGTCGCACTCATAGTACAAGTCTTGGCCTCCTGAAGTTGGAAGTGGAGCGAAAATACTAAATTGTTCTACCCATAAATCCAAACGATAGCTGGTTGGGTAAAATATAGATTTGTTGGCAAAAAATGGTAAGCTTGGGTTTGCAGGACAATTTCCTGATCCATTGTCACCAAATCCGGCAACAATACCAAATGTATCTGCTTTTGCACCATGGTATTCAATTTTAACACCAAAATGATTTGTGCTTGGTGATGCAATTGTATAATTTGGTTCAAAGCCAATCGCTTGAGTTGTTAACCAGCTATTGTCAAGTGAAATACTAGTGTTTGTGATAATGGTATCAGCATGAAGCAACGTAGAAGTAGGATATCCGGTTGTATTATTTATTTTAATAATTTTTGCAATAATGGTGTCATTTGCACCAGATAAATTCTGATGTCCGGCAGCAACCCATATAGAGTCAATCGTAATGGATGAAAGCTCTGAATATGTATAGCCCGTTTGGGTAATTTGATCATAGGAATCATCTAAACTGTCAAAAGCAACAATCATATATCCTAAACTGCTGTCGCCCTCAATCGTTTTGTAATTTGTATTCATGTCCCAAATATACCTAGTGTACTGAGGAGTTGCGCCCGAAAATTCTTCAGCATAATCATAATCTATATAAAATGTACTTATTGTTTTAGAATCTGATTTGTGAACGGGTTTTTGAATTTTTCCTTTAGGAATGTGGTGCCTGGTATCAGCTTTTAAAAGGAATGATTGATTTTGTGCAATCAGAAAGGAGCTGATAGAAATAAACAAAGCAAAAAGAGTAATTTTTTTCATGTGAGTTAAATTTTAGTTATTAATATTTTTTTAATTTTAATAAGTTGCAAATATACAATTTTTTTAATAAAAAAATGAAAATAGTTTGATTTAGTTTTTCCCATTACAAAATTAATCATTTCTAATACCTACCAAAAAATCAATTTTTTATTTACATTATTTGTTAATAGTTCTAATCCCGAACGCAGGTTTCTATACTTAATGATGAAGGTTTTAAGTGCATACGTAAATGGGTGCTGGAAATTAGTGGCAATATATCGAAAATCAATGGAGTATTTGCTCATTATTAACGCACCATAAATTTATGATGATTCCAGTGGGGGTGCTGTGAAAAGTGATTACCCTATTAAAATAGGATGTTATACTCTGCAAATGCCTGTATAAAGGCAATACTTGCAATTCTTCTTTTCGGGAGTTTGGCTGAAGGGAATTTCTTTATCAAATATAGTATTTAATAAAGTCAAGAGTTGATTTTCGAAGTTATCGAAATCAAATTGTGTTAGCATTCCTTTACTATCGCCTATACTTACGGTTAATAATCCACTGCTTAAATTCCTGAAACTGATAATGCCTGCCTTTACTTTTGTATGAGTACAATCATTATTTTTAGAATACAGATAAGCGTACATCATCAACTGGAAAAATTTATCGAATGTGGCATCGGTAATACTATTTTGCCAATCGCTTATTATTAATTTGGCAGTGGAAGCACTACCGGTTTTGTAATCGATTATACGCACAATCTCATTGAGCGAATCGATGCGGTCGATCTTACCTTTGAGTAAAACTTCAATACTGTTATCAATAGTAATCGAAGACTTTAAATATTCCTCGAGCGATAAAATAAAAAGTTGTTGTGTTTCCTTTGCTGCGATGGTTTCGAGTTCTTTTTGTAAAAAGCGTTCGATGAATCTGATAGCCACTTTTTGTATCAATAAGTTTTTACCAAAATCAATATCACCGTTTTTATATATAGTACTGAATGAACGTTTGGTGTTTTTCTCGATCAGCGGAATCATTTGTTTAATGTCACTTTCAGTAATATTTTTTTGAATGAAGGGTTTGTAGAATAATTCGAGAACTTCGTGCACAACGGTTCCAAGCGTAGAAGCATCGATGGTTTCTTCTACTTCGTCCAACTCCTCAATACCAGCAACAACGGTAAAATAAAATTGCAAAGGGCAGTTTATATATTTTAATAAAGTAGTAGGAGCGAAGCCGGACTTGGCTTTCGAAAGAAGTTCGTTGAATACTTCGGGTGTTTTATCAATTGAAATTTCGGTGTTGCTTAAGAATATTTCGGGATGGATATTTAATATTTTTTCTTCAATAATTATTTGAGGATTATAGGTTGGCAATTCATGAAGCAATTGTGAAATAAAACGACTGCGCTCATTATAACCAAAAGTGTCGGTATCGGTATTGTATAGAATAGTAATGTTTTCGGCACGTTGCAAAAGATGATAAAAATGATAAGCAAAGATGGCTTCATGATCGCGATAGGTTGGGAGCGAGAAATTATTTTTGATGTCAATCGGAATAAAAGAATTTTGTGTTTTTGCAGAAGGAAGCACACCCTCATTTGCCGAAAGTAACACGATGTTTTTAAAATCAAGTACGCGCGTCTCTAACATTCCCATGACTTGTAATCCTTTGAGAGGCTCTCCATAAAAAGGAAGTGACAGTCCTCCGATTATTTGCCGAAACAATTGATGAAGCGTAGGGATGAGTTGAATAATATTTTCTTCTTCAATTAATAAATTTGTTTTGCGTATGGCGACCGAAAAATGGAAAAGATATTCCATTTCTATGTCTGTGTTCTGATTTGCATTCTTTGTAAAAGTTAAGCGAATGGCTTCAATTAATTGAGAAAAACATTGCAAAGCAATGGAGGGTTTTTGTTGCCACGATTCAAATGGAAAAAGTATGTTTTGTGCATGACTGATTTTGTTTTCGTTAAATATTTTTTGAATATCGGTACGATTGATAAAAACTTTATTGGACGAAATAATGGATTTGATTAAAAAATCAGCATTGGAAAGGTTTGTCGGGAGTGCATCAAGAATAATAGAAATGAAGTAAGGATGTTGTAAAACGGAGAGTACGTCCTTATAATAAAAAGCAATTTCGTCAGTTCCTTTGTTATTGGTAGTATACTTTTCAGCATTTACATGCATTTGAAAAATGTCATCAAAAAAACGATAGAGAGGAGTCTTCTTTAAAGGGAAACCCATGGTGAAATTAAATTCCTCGATGCTTTCCGGAATTGAACCTAGCATAGGGATCAATAGCTTTTCGTCGGCTAATACTATTGCCGTTCGTTCTAAATCTAAAGTTGCAGAATTTTCGTGCAAGTAATTTCCAACAAATTTAACCTGACTAACATTTTTTGAAGTGCCAATAAGTGTGATTGATTTTGTTTTTGCGAACCCATGCCCGACTAGCGAAAAACATTCTGAAGCCCAGGTGTTTTTATATTCACGTAAAAATTTACCGGCTTCTTGCAACGTATCGTTCAAATAGTATTCATCAGCATCGGGAATAAAATCAGCTTTTTCCGATTGAACTAAATATTTAATAATCGTTTCTTCTGATTGATTCAAGGCATTAAATCCAGCAAAAATGATGTGTTCCCACGTAAACGAATCGGATAATTGAACAATATTCTCTGCTACTTTTCGATAGGCAGCTCCCAAATAAGTGAGGTGTTTGACTGATAATCTTTTATTGAACGAAACATAATAATCATAAAAAGAACGATAAAATAATAGGTATTTTTTCTGAAAATCAGAGAGTGGTTTGCCATCGGTATTCCATAAAGAGATAGCTTTTGTGTCCGAAAGATAGCCAAACAAATTCGTTGCTTCAACCATATACAAATCGATATCATTGAAATCGTGCAACAGAGTTGTACCCCAAGGCATAAAGTCATCAAAGCTTTGTTTATTTTCTTTTTCAACTTCAATATGTGCACCGTAGAGTTCAAACAAAAGACGCAATTCATCTGCTATTTGAAAATCAGAAATTTCGGAAATAAAATCTTCAATGGAAAAAATAGTTGGAGCCCAAATTGGCTTTTCGATTTTTTCCGATAAAATCTTTTTAATGTATAAACCAGCTCTACGATTAGGAAGCACAATGCATAGCTCAGAAAGTTTGTTTCCGTATTTTTCGAAATTTTTATCTACTATCTGGCTGAGGAATGTTTTCATTTTTTTATTTAATCATTTGTTGAGCTAACTCCAGTGTTTCAATTTTTCCAACGTCAATCCACTGTCCGGTATGTCGGTATGCCTTGATAATATGGTCTTTTGATAAACGAAGATAAACGGGAACTATTGAGAATTTACCGGTTTCAGTTATCAAGTTAAATATTTCCGGACTTACCATGTGAATACCGCTAAATGTGAGCACTTCTAATTTATTAGAGGTATGACGAGTTAAAATGTATTCACCTGTTTTAAAATTTTCCCAACCAGATAAATTATTTTTTTCATCAAAAAGAAAATAGCGTTGCGAATCACGTTCTTTTACTGCTAGTGTTGCAATTGCATCAGATGATGAATGTGCATGGTATAAATCATTCAAATCAATATCAGAAACAATGTCTACATTATGAATAAGAAACGGTTTTCCGTCATCGAAAAACCAAGCTGTTTTTTTTATACCACCGCCTGTATCGAGCAGCTGGTCTTGCTCATCGGATATAACTATTTCAATATTAAAATTATTATTAGCATTTAAAAAAGAAATTATTTGATTAGCATGATGATGAACATTTACAATAATCTGATCAAAACCTGCCTGCTTAAGCTTTGTAATTGTTCGTTCCAATAAGGTAATTTCATTAATTTTAATTAATGCTTTGGGTGTTTTATCCGAAAGGGGTTTTAGTCGTGTGCCTAAACCGGCAGCTAATATCAGGGCTTTCATTATTTTTTAATAATTATAAATCAAACAGCACTTTGCTTAAACTCTATCTCACGATGGCGGACACTAACTTCTATGTTCGGATTTTCTTTCAGCATTTTACCCATCAGGTTAGCACAAAATACGGATCGGTGCTGACCTCCGGTGCATCCAAAGTTTACCATCAGATGAGCATAATTACGTTCGTTGTATGTTTTAATACTTGCACTTATTAATTCAAAAGCGTGATGGATAAAATTATGGATACTAGGTTCTTTTTCAAGAAAATGAATTACTTCTTTATCAAAACCATTGAGATGCTTGTATTCTTCGAATCTTCCAGGGTTTGGTATCCCGCGGCAATCGAAAACAAAACCACCGCCATTACCTTCCTCGTCAGAAGGAATACCCCGACGATAGGAAAAGCTATTAACAGAAATACGTACTTTGTTTTTTGGATTTCCTAATTTCCGTAAAGAATCATCTTCAACAATTTGCTGAAGAACGTCAAGTAATGTGTTAATTTCAATAGGAAGTTTATACGTGTTCAGAATAAATTCCAGGTTGTAAATGGCATATGGTACGCTTAACAGAAAATGTTCTTTCTTTTCGTAGAATCCTCTAAAGCCGTATGCTCCCAGCGCTTGCATGATACGAATTAAAACGTAACCATGGTAATAATCAACAAATTTTTGTTTATCAAAGTCAATGTGTCTTTCAAGAACCGAGAGATAGTAGTTGAAAAGTTCAATTCGAATGGCCTGCGGAATATTTGCTTTTGCATCGTAAAGCAATGAAGCAATATCATATTGTAACGCACCTTTTCGTCCACCCTGATAATCAATAAAAAATGGTTTACCTTCAACAATCATAATATTGCGAGACTGAAAATCGCGGTAGAGAAAATAATTGCAATCAGCTTGCAGAAGGTAATCTGTGAGTTTTTGAAAATCATCCTCCAGCTTCTGCTCATCAAAATGAACATTAGCCAGTTTTAAAAAATAATATTTAAAATAATTCAAATCCCAGTGCATTGATTGCCTGTCGAAGTTTGCTCTTGGATAGCAACAAGTGTAATTCAATTCTTTTGCTGCCTGAATTTGAAATTTTGGAAGAGTATCTATCACTTTTTTATAAATCCTTATTAGTTCAGCACCGAAACTATTTTTTTTATGATTGGCTTCAATCAATGTAAATAGAGTAGTATTTCCTAAATCTTCTAAAAGATAAATTTGATTATCGAGGTCAGTACCGAGAATTTCAGGAACATTTAATTTGCAGGAACGAAAGTGCTTGGTAAATTCAATGAAAGCTGTATTCTCTTTAGAATCTTTATTGTAAACACCTATTGCAACCTTATGCAGACCTTTAATTCTATAGTATTTACGTGAAGAACCTGATTCGGGCATTAAATCCATATCAAGAACTTTTTCACTAGCCCATTTCTCAAATAATTTAATCAGATTCAATTCGAAAATATTTTTTACTGTGCGAATCATTTTTCTTCTATTATTATGCAAAGGTGTGAAATAATATTGATTTTTAAACACTTCTTTGTGATCCTAACAGAAATAATATATGAAGAATATTAAAATTTAATTTTATCTTTGCCATTGATATGAAAGTATTATCGATTTTATTTGCTATCTACGTATTATGGTTAACATTTACACCTTGTGTGGATTTGGTTATACCTGTAAGTTCTTATGCAGTAAGTGTTGTTCAAAACCAATCGAAAAATATTGATTCAGATAGCTGCACAGGCTGTTCTCCTTTTTGTGTTTGCAACTGCTGCCACAGTAATACCTTGGTTTCTCTTTCAATTCCATTAAGCTGTAATTCGAATATTTTATTCACTTATAAGAATTTATACATTGCTGATTTAGTTAATGTATTAAGCGGTTCCATTTGGCAGCCACCGAAATTTGTTTAATTCTTTTTGTATTCCGGCACTTTCAACTTCTTTAATATTAGATGTTGCATAGTTGTTTGTTCATTTATGCCAGAATAAACAGTCATTTAAATTTTATTTAGATTTAACTTATTAATCAAATGATAGAAAAAATCATTCATTTTTCAATCACGCATAAAAGCATTGTAGGTATATTTATTGTTTTCCTTATTGCATGGGGAATATATTCTCTCAAACAGCTTCCGATCGATGCGGTTCCTGATATCACTAATAATCAGATTCAGATAATTTCCATAGCTCCTACACTTGCTGCAAATGAAGTAGAACAAATAATAACAGCACCAATCGAAGTGTCTGTTGCGAATATTCCGGATGTTATAGAGTTGCGTTCAATTTCGCGTTTAGGTTTGTCGGTTGTAACAGTCGTATTTAAAGATAATATTGATATTTATTGGGCGAGACAACAAATTAATGAACGATTGAAAGGGGTTGAGGAATCAATACCAGCAGGTTTAACAAAACCAGAGATGGCACCAATTTCATCGGGTTTGGGTGAAATATATCAATATGTTCTGCATGTAAAACACGGGTTTGAAGGCAAGTACGATGCAACAAAGTTGCGCACCATTCAGGATTGGATTGTTAGACGAGAACTTTTAGGAACACCTGGTGTGGCTGATGTGAATAGTTATGGCGGTTTTGTTGAACAATATGAAGTTGCCGTAAATCCTTATCGACTCACAGGAATGAATGTTACGATGACAGAAATATTTAAGGCATTGGAGAACAATAATGAGAATACCGGTAGCGCTTATATAGATAAGAATCCAAATGCTTATTTTATTCGAGGTTTGGGTTTAGTAAATTCATTGGATGATATCGAAACTATTGTTATTAAAACAAATCCTGATGGACAACCGGTATTAGTTAGGGATGTAGCAAACGTACAGATTGGGAATGCTCCACGATATGGTGCTTTTATTGTCGATACTACTGGTGAGGCAGTTGGAGGTGTTGTAATGATGCTTAAAGGATCGAACGCTTCAAAAGTTGTTGATGCAGTAAAAGAGCGAATGGAGATTATTCAAAAATCATTGCCTGAAGGCATAGAAATAGAACCCTATTACGATCGGACAAATTTAGTGAATCGCGCTATTGGTACTGTTTCAAAAAATCTGATAGAAGGTGGTTTGATTGTAATTCTTGTTCTTGTATTAATGTTGGGCAATTTAAGAGCAGGGCTTGTGGTGGCTTCTGTAATTCCTCTCTCTATGCTTTTTGCTATTTCATTAATGAATCTATTTGGAGTATCAGGAAACCTTATGAGTTTGGGTGCTGTAGATTTTGGATTGATCATAGACGGTGCAGTTATTATTGTTGAAAGCGTAGTCCATCGAATTGCACAAAGCAAAACAAGGCACATTGGTATAACAATGCTATCAAAGGAGCAAATGGATCAGGAAGTAATGACTTCAGCAAAACGAATGATGAGTTCAGCAACTTATGGTCAAATAATTATTTTGATAGTGTATTTACCAATTCTTGTTTTGGTTGGTATTGAGGGTAAGATGTTTCGTCCAATGGCTGAAACAGTAAGTTTCGCCATAATTGGTGCACTTATTCTTTCGTTGACTTATGTTCCTGTTGCTTCTTCGCTTTTTTTGAGTAAAAAAACAACGCATAGAAAAAACTTCTCCGATAAAATAATTTTGGGAATTCAAAAAGTATTTACTCCTCTGTTGGAGTTTTCACTTAAAAGAAAAATAACAGTTTTGATTACTTCGGCAATTATTTTCATTGGAAGTTTATTTCTGTTTAACAATTTAGGTGGAGAATTTATTCCTTCACTGGAAGAAGGAGATATAGCAGCCGGAGTGATGACATTGCAGGGTGGTTCATTATCGCATACAATTGAAATGGTTGAAAAAGCAAATAAAATTTTGATGTCAAAGTTTCCTGAAGTGAAGCATGCTGTTTGTAAAATTGGTGCAGGCGAAATTCCTACAGACCCAACACCAATGGAAACCGGAGATTATATCATTACCATGAAAGATAAGAGCGAATGGACCAGTGCAAGCACCTTAGAAGAAATGATGGAAAAAATGCAAAAGGAATTGTCCGTTTTAGTGGGCGTAAAATTCGAGTTTCAACAACCCATTCAAATGCGATTTAATGAATTCATGTCAGGATCAAAGCAAGATGTTGCAATAAAAATAGTTGGCGACAATTTGGAAATACTTTCCGAAAAAGCCGCTGCAGTTGAAACAATGATAAAAGATATTCCCGGTGTAACAGATATTAATGTTGAGAAAGTTACCGGATCAGCACAAGTGAAAGTAAAATATGACAGAGAGAAACTTGCCAGATATGGACTAACTATTTCTGATGTTAATGTACTACTCGAAGCTGCCTTTGCCGGATATAAAGCAGGTATTATTTATGACGAGGAAAAGCGCTTCGATTTGGTAGTTCGCTTTGATAAAGAATTCAGGCATGATGTAGAATATATAAAAGATTTATTTATACCCCTTTCAACTGGTAACCAAATCACGCTTGATCAAATAGCTGATGTAGAAATAAAAGAAGGTGTTGCACAGGTATCGCGTGAAAGTACTAAACGAAGAATCACTATTGGATTTAATGTTAGAGGGAGAGATGTACAATCTGTAATAAATGAAGTGAGGGAAAAAATTGATAAAAATTTGAAACTACCAGCCGGCTATTATCCAACCTATGGTGGTCAATTTGAGAATCTTGTTGAAGCAAAAGAACGTTTATCTATTGCTGTTCCAGTTGCACTGTTTCTGATATTTATTTTATTATTTTTTACTTTTCAATCTATTAAACAATCACTGTTAATATATTCTGCTGTACCCTTATCGGCTATTGGTGGTATAGTAGCACTCTATCTTCGTGATATGCATTTTAGCATATCGGCAGGGGTAGGTTTTATTGCGTTGTTTGGAGTAGCCGTTCTGAATGGAATTGTGCTCATTGCAGAGTTTAACAGACTCGAAAAAGGAGGTGAAATTTCAGATATCTATGATCGAGTTCGAAAAGGAATTAATGCACGTTTACGCCCGATTATACTCACTGCTGCTGTTGCATCATTGGGATTTCTGCCTATGGCACTTTCTACTTCAGCAGGTGCAGAAGTTCAAAAACCATTAGCAACAGTGGTAATTGGTGGTCTTGTATCTTCTACTTTGCTCACTTTAATTGTACTGCCTGTTTTATATATTTTATTCTTCTCGAAAAGAAAAATAAAATTAACTCCTGCAACACTTAACACAACAGTTGTTTTTATCCTTTGCTTTTTGTGTCCAACCATGATGCCTTCAACTGTTTCGGCACAAAATCCAAAAGTAGTGAAATATAATTTAGATCAAGCTATCACTAAAGCAATAGAAAATAATGCAATAATAAAATCTGCAAATATGCAGGTTGATATGCAAAGAAAGCTTGAGGAAAGTGCATGGGATATCAATAAAACTGATTTTAATTATGCGTATGGACAGACAAATTCATTATTAAATGACAATAATTTTACAGTTTCTCAATCCCTATCGTTCCCTAGTTTGTATGTAGCTCAGCACAAACTGTTAAAAGCCACTACTCAAAATTCTTTTTTGCAACTGAATTTTTCAAAAGTAGAACTAGTTTCATCAGTTAAAAAGAACTATGTATCCTTAATGTATTATTTTTCAAAACTCAAGTTGCAAAAATATCAGGATAGTCTTTATGAGAACTTTCTGTTTGCAGCGAAACTAAAATTAGAAACCGGTGAAACCGCAATACTTGAGTTGGCTACTGCTGAAACCCGAGAAACTGAGATGCATACACTAATAAAAGAAACTCAATCGGAAATCAATATTTGTTTAAAAAAAATGCAGTACTTGTTAAACGAAAATGACAGTATTTGTTTTGAAGATGCTGAACTTATTAAATTTATACTGCCCGTTTTTTATGATACTTCATCGGTCAATGAAAATCCAATGATTACAATCGTGCAGCAACAGCTTATTGTAGATCATTTTTCAACAAAAGTTGAACAATCTAAAATGCTTCCTGAACTATCGATAGGATATTTCAATCAATCAAACAAAGAATTAATGGCCACCAAGCGTTTCACAGGATTTGAAGCCGGAATCAGTATCCCTTTATGGTTTTCCCCTTTTTTGTCTAAGATACAATCATCAAGAATCAATGAGCAAATTACTGCTAATAATATTGCATACCTAAAAAGTTATACTGCCAATGAATTTCAAATACTAATGTTACAATACCGAAAGTATTCGGCAAGTATTGAACATTTTGAACAAACAGCACTCAATCAGTCAAAACTTATGATTGAACAGTCAGGTCAGAGTTTTAAATCAGGCAATATTTCATATATGGAGTATCTTCAAATACTGGATAAGGCACTGGAAATTCGTACGAATTATTTACAAGTTATCCATGATTACAATCAGGTGATTATTTCAATTGAAACATTAATAGGAAAAACAAAATAATAAAAAAAATGACAACAAAAATAGTTTATAATATTACTTTCTTTTGTACGCTTTTATTGGCATGTAACACCAAAACTGAAGTAACAAAAGATCATGAAGTCCTTCCCGAAAATACAGTCGAAATGAATAGTGAGCAATATAAAGTGGCTGGAATTGAATTAGGAAATGTGGAACAAAAAAATATACCTTCCATCTTAAAACTTAATGGAGTGATAAGCGTTTCGCCTCAAAATATAGCTACTGTCTGTGCTCAAATGGGAGGGTATGTTAAAAGTACTTCGCTATTACAGGGGAGTCCTGTTTGTATCGGACAAGTACTCGCCATAATTGAAAATCCTGAATTTATTGAACTGCAACAGAACTATTTGGAGAGCAAAAGTAAACTTGAATATGCTGAAGCGGATTATAATAGGCAAAAAGCATTGTATAAAGAAAATGTTAATTCTGCTAAAGTATTTCAGCAAAGTATGGCTGATTATAAAAGTTTAAAAACACAAGTTTATGCCCTTGAACAAAAATTAGCGTTGATTGGAATTAATGCACTTAAGTTAACAGAAGAAAATATTTCACGCTCTGTTGCAGTTGTTTCGCCTATTAGTGGTTATATCAAAACGGTTAATGTAAACATCGGAAAATATATAAACCCCACTGATGTGATGTTTGAAATTATTAATAATAATAACCTGATACTTGAACTTACCGTATTTGAAAAGGATGTTGATAAAATTTCTACTGGCCAACATATTACATTCAGAATGCCTAACAAGTCATCCGAATTATTTAATGCTGTTGTATACCAAGTGGGCAAATCTATCAATGATGATAAAACAATCAAAGTTTATGCAACCATAACAAGTGAAAGTAAAATGTTATTACCCGGTATGTTTGCTATAGCTGAATTAGAAACAAACGAAAATTTAGTAAATGCCTTACCTAATGAAGCCATTGTAGGTTATGAAGACAAGAATTACATTTTTGTTTCGAAAGGAAAACGGAAAGAAAACAATAAAGAAGTAAACGATTTTGAATTAATTGAAATAATTAAAGGTGCATCAAATAATGGATATAGCGAAATTACTTTTCCGAAAAAACTGGATATAAAAAAATCAAAGATAGTTATCAAAGGAACGTACCATCTGTTGTCAGCACTTAAAAATGGTGGAGAAATGGCATGTTAATATGGATGGAAGTCAGGAAATATTTTTTAAAGTTTTATAATATTCTTCCTTCTTTGACTCCAAAATCAGCCTCTATTTGTTTTTTTGTTATTCCGTTTGCAATAAGTATCAGAAAGTCTCCTTTGCTTATTATCATTCCTTTTGAAGCATTTTTATAGAGTACACCCTCGTGACTGATTCCGAGTAGGATGCAATTATACTTTGTTTTTAATTCAAAAAAAGCATCCAAATAGTCTTTATTAATAAAGGGATTCGTTTCAGAAATTCGATATTCCTCAATATCATAATCGCTGCTGTCAACGGCTGTTGACATTATATCTTCAGTAATACTTGCAACATCAGGCTCAAAAATGTAACTCGCTACTAAACGGGATGCAATTTCATTTTTCGAAATGGCATAGGTAACACCTGCAGAGGTAAAAGTGTCCTTTAATTTTGAATTTGTTAGCGATACGACATATTTTAAATGAGGGAAATAGGTTTTCATATTGATAACATATACCAGTGCTTCCGTATCGTCCATAAAATTAATAAATACACAGGATGATTTTTCAATATTGGCTTTTTTGAGCATCTCAATATTCTGAAAGTCCATAAACAATCCAAAAACTTTATCGTATCCATAGGTGTTATAGATAATGTCAATATCGTTTTTCTCTTTTGTAACAATGGTTACCAGCTTGTCAGCATTGATGATTTGATCGGCAACCTGTTGCCCAAATTTGTTCCAGCCGATAATGACAACATGATTTTTGAAGTCGGTTCCGTAAAACCCTAATTTTTTCTGTTCCATAAAATTTCTGATTATATTTGTTAAATTCCCTACCATATAACCCATAGTTAAAAAGCTACTAGCAACCAAAATGGAACCAATCACTTTTCCTTCATGTGAAAGGGGAAATTTGTCTCCATAGCCAACAGTGGCTATCGTTACTAATGTGTACCAAATAGCATCCGGAATGTCTTTTATATTGGAATTAGGATAATGACTTTCGAAATGTACTAACAATCCAATAAGTATTGCAAAGAATAGAGAAGCCGAAATCCAGATGATTAATGTGAGTTTCCTATATCTCATTTATTTTTTTCTGATGCGGTAAAATTAAAAAAATAATTGCTTTAAAAATAATAATTTAAATAAAAAAAAATGGACAGTGGCTTGTTGATTTTACTGTTGAATCTTCGCCTGATTTTAGCGGAGTCAATACACCAAAATAAATTGATTATTGATAAATTAGTTTTTTTGCTGCTTTCAAGGTGTTTTGTAATAACGAAGCGCGAGTCAATGGACCAACACCACCTGGCACCGGTGTAATATAGGTGCATAAAGGAGCCACCTCATCAAAACACACATCGCCACTAAGTTTAAAACCCGATTTTGTTTCGGTAGAAGTCACCCTGTGAATACCAACATCAATAACCACAGCACCTTCTTTAACCATATCTTTAGTAACAAAACCTGATTTTCCGATGGCTACTATAAGGATGTCAGCTTGTAAACAAATTTCTTTCAGGTTTTTTGTTTTACTGTGGCACAAAGTAACTGTACAATTTCCCGGTACAGCATTTTTGGCCATGAGTATGCTCATGGGGGAGCCAACAATATTGCTGCGTCCAAGCACAACACAATGTTTCCCTTCGGTTTCAATAGGATATCTTTTTATTAATTCAATAATTCCGTTTGGCGTTGCAGAAATAAATGCAGGCATTCCTAAAGCCATTCTACCAACGTTTACAGGATGAAATCCATCCACATCTTTGTTTGGTGAAATTCGTTCAATAATTTTATTTACGATAATATGTTTGGGTAAAGGTAACTGTACAATAAATCCATCTATTTCATCATCGTTATTCAAAAACTCTACTATCTCAAGAAGAGCTTTTTCTTTGATATTTTCAGGTTGTTTGTAAATCGAAGAAATAAATCCAACTTCTTTGCAGTCTTTCTCTTTGGCTGCTACATAAGTTACGCTGGCGGGGTCTTCACCAACAAGAATTGCCGCCAAGTGTGGAAGTTTTTCATTGTTTTCAATCATCTGTTTTACTTCAGCAACAATTTCGATTTTTATTTCGTCCGAAATTTTTTTTCCATCAAGTAAGTTCATTGTATAATGTATTTCGTTATCGCCTTTTTGACTGTTGTTGACGCATCATGCGCATCATATTCTTTTTATCGCCCGACATCATTTTCATCATTCGGCGAGTGTCATCAAATTGTTTGACCAGTTTATTTACTTCCTGAATAGTTGTACCGCTACCAATTGCAATTCGCTTACGACGACTGCCATTGAGAACAACCGGGTTCTCGCGTTCAAACGGTGTCATCGAATAAATAATAGCTTCAATTCCTTTAAAAGCATCATCTTTAATATCAACGTCCTTTAGTGCTTTTCCCATGCCGGGAATCATTCCAACCAAGTCCTTGATGTTTCCCATCTTTTTAATCTGCTGCAATTGCGAAAGGAAATCGTTAAAACTAAATGTGTTCTTTGCAATTTTTTTCTGCAGTTTTTTTGCCTCCTCTTCATCGTAGTTTTCCTGAGCACGTTCTACAAGCGAAACAATATCACCCATTCCCAGAATACGATCAGCCATACGCTCCGGGTAAAATACATCAATGGCATCCAGCTTTTCTCCAACACCAACAAATTTAATTGGCTTGTTGACAACCGAGCGAATACTTAATGCAGCACCACCACGGGTATCGCCATCTAATTTTGTAAGCACAACCCCATCGAAATCCAAACGGTCGTTAAATGCTTTGGCTGTGTTTACTGCATCCTGACCTGTCATGGAGTCAACAACAAAAAGGGTTTCGTGTGGGTTTACCGTTTTTTTGATAGCGGCAATTTCGTTCATCATTTCTTCATCTATCGCTAATCGACCTGCTGTATCAATGATTACAACTGTATGGTCATGTTCCTTAGCGAAAGCAATGGCATGTTTTGCAATGCTTACAGGGTCTTTGCTATCCTCTTCAGTAAATACATTTACGCTTATTTGTTCACCCAGTACTTTTAGTTGATTGATAGCTGCCGGACGATATACGTCGCAGGCGACCAATAATGGATTACGGCCTTTTTTTGTTTTGAGATAATTAGCGAGTTTGCCCGAAAATGTTGTCTTTCCAGAGCCCTGCAATCCTGCAATTAAAATAGTGGTTGGATTTGCTTTCAGATTGATATCATTCATCTGACCACCCATCAGCAAAGCCAGTTCATCATGCATAATCTTAACCATTAATTGTCCGGGCGAAACTGCTGTAAGAACGTTTTGTCCCAAGGCTTTTTCTTTTACCTGTTCGGTAAATTGTTTGGCAATTTTAAAGTTAACGTCGGCATCAAGGAGGGCTTTACGAATCTCTTTCAGTGACTCAGCTACATTGATTTCAGTTATATAACCTTGTCCCTTGAGTATTTTAAACGCACGGTCGAATTTTTCGGATAAATTTTCAAACATGGGAATTGATTTTTTGCAAAAGTAGGATTTTTTTTTGGCCATCAAAACACCAAAGCGCAAAATAACACCCTGCTATGGTAAAATAGCATTTTTAAGTTTGCTTTATTTAAAAATTAATTTACTTTTGCAATTCAATCATAATAGGAACAACAAAATGGACGACGGACCTGCGAGAAACTGTAAATTAATCATTCTGCCTTAGCCGGGTACTGCTGCATTTTTTGTTGTAAGCACTCTGTTATCGCAATAAAGGAGGTGCTTATGTTTTTAACGGACTTATCTAAAATTTATTTTCGAACACTACTTAATTCTATGTTAGTGAAATTTTTTTTTATTACTATTTATTTGCTTCCAAAGCGAAGTTACTTGTAACAATAGAACATCAATTGTTCAAAGTATTAATAGTTCTAAAAAAAGAAATTTATGTTAGCGATTTATAAAAAACAAAATGGAGGAGTGGAGGAAATTCCATATTACACAAAAAATTGTTGGGTGAATGTTACTAATCCAACTATTCTTGAGATAGATAAATTAAAAAAAGAGTATCATCTTCCTGATGAATTTATCGAGGATATTCTTGATGTTGACGAACGTTCCCGTATGGAGATTGATGGACGCTGGTTAATGATACTTATTCGAATTCCGGTTTATACTTCCAAAGAGGAAATGTCGTTCAGCACCGTGCCGCTTGGTATTTTGATATCGCAAAACACTATTATTACTATTTGTAATCAGGAAAATGAATTAGTGAATGATATTTTAGAGGGGAATGTAAAGGGCATAAACATTGAAGACTCCTATAGTTTTGTTTTATTAATTTTTAATTTATCAGCTTCGTATTATCTGCGATTTATGAAAATTATAATACGTCGGACCAATCAAATAGAGCATGATATTCGCAAATCAATTGAAAATAGCCAACTCAATAATTTATTGAAGATTCAAAAAAGTTTGGTCTATTTTGTAACTTCCTTGCGATCAAATGATTTTTTGATGAATAAATTACAACGCTCAAAGTTGATTGACATTAATATGATTGATCAGGAGGTGCTGGAAGACGTACAGATTGATTACAAACAGGCGATTGAAACTGCGACAATACACAGTGACATTTTAACAGGAATGATGGATGCCTTTGCTTCGGTGATATCGAACAACCTGAATATAGTGATGAAGCGTTTAACGGTTATCACACTTTGTGTTATGATTCCTTCAATATTCTCAGGTCTTTTTGGTATGAATGTACCCAACTTCCTGGAGGAAAGCCCTGTTGCGTTTTATTGTGTTGTAGCGGCATCCTTGCTTGTGCCGACGATTGTTGTTATTGTGTTGCGGAGGATGAGGTGGTTTTGAGAAAGTAAAAAGGCACAAGTATTAACCCTTTTGGCGGGACAGGCAAAAGTGCTAAAAAAATTTATTCAAACTTTTTGTCATTGCCACAAAAAGTTACAAAAAGGGCTAGACAAATCAATGCTTCAACGCGCTCTGATAAATTTTGGAATTTGTCAATCAAAGCGAGTAAACTTCTTTGATGAAAATTCACAAAATTTATCATTCACAGCTAGCGCCGGCTCGCTGATTTGCTCCGGCCTGCGCTCTGTCTCGCCGCTGGCGAGATTAGGTTTGCGCTATCAGCACGTTGAAGTGATTATGAACCTTGGTAGGTTGATGTGTTATGGAATGGTGGGTTGAAATACAAATTTAATAAAAGGTAGGTTAGTGGGGTTTGTTAATTTCAATAAACAAAAAAAATAAAATGCGATATATTTAAAATATTGTTATTTTTACAGATTGCAATAAAAAAAACGTATACCAACTATGTAAAAACAAAAAATAAAAATATAGCGTTTAGCCGAATTCTGTTGTTGAAAACGTCCAAATTTTTAATGATAAACGGGATAGTAAGCAAGACGCCGCGTGAAAGCGTGGTCGTTGCTTTACTCGTTTATCAGGTTCTTGGACGGACCTCAACAGCGGTGGGCAATTAGGCCACGCTGTTTTTTTATATACAAACTATAAAAATGATGTGGAGACCAGAACCCACAATAAAAAACGGGGCGTAACTGAAAAGCCTTACGAGTAGGAAAAAACTTTAATTTTAAAAAAAATGAAAAAATTTTTACTCACATTGACTATTCTTACAATAACATTTAATGCTTGCAAAAAAGATGATGATAGCAATTATGTTACTAAAGGTTCAAATATTAATACTGTGCAAACATACAATTTCACAGTATATTCTTGGGATTGGTCTGGTGGTAGTACAGAAAAATGGTATGATTATCAAAATTTTTCAATGAATTTGGATGGTGGTGTACAGGTCTACCTTTATGACAATGTATTAGGTGGTTGGTTTGCATTACCATGCGCTGTATCAAACATATCATATTATATCGAAGTTTTTCCTGATATAAAAGCTGTTTGGGTTTATATTGCAAATGTTGATGGAACTTCTTCTATAACCGCTCCTAGTTCATCGTTGATTTTTAAAATAGTTACAATTCCTCCTTCAGCACGTATTGCAAATCCAAATTTAAATTGGAATAATTATAAAGAGGTAAAAAATACTTTTAATCTTGTAAATTAATAAATATTTATGTCTTGCTATGGAAAATGAAAATATGAAATTTTCTTTTACGATTGGTCCTTCATTAAAAAAATATGGAAAAATAACCATTAAAACATGTTTTTATTCCAAATTAAATAAAATAAATTTCTGTTCCAAGGGAAAACCGAATATCACAGTAAATTTATATAATCAGCCTTCATTTATTGCGACAGTTCGAAAAAGCATTAATAATAGCACTGAATATTATCAATTTAATTTTGGCAAAAATGAAAGAGAATTTATCTTAAAATATGTGGAACAAAGTAATAAAAAAGAATTAATTCTTGAATTAGATTATAAAAATAAAACATTAAAAATAACATAATATTATTTGCAAAAATTGTATATCAAAATGTTGTTTGGTATAAAGATTAAACCAGCCCATAACTTTGTCCTGTTACCAGCGGGGGTGAGGTGTGTGCGGTTGTGGTTAAAAAACTTACTGTTTTTCGTACAGCTCCACAATTTTCAGAATAACATCGGTTGCTTTTTGCATAGATTCCAATGGCACGTATTCCATTTTTCCATGGAAGTTGTGTCCGCCTGCAAAAATGTTTGGGCAGGGGAGACCCATATACGAAAGGCGCGCGCCATCGGTGCCGCCGCGTATGGGAACAACCAATGGTTTAATGTCTAATTCTTCCATGGCTTTTTCCGCAATAGCTACAATATGATACACGGGTTCAACCATTTCGCGCATATTGAAATACTGGTCTTTTAATTCAAGAGTAGCAGTGTTTTCGCGGTATTTACGATTGATAAAATCAGCAGTGGCTTTGATAAGTTCTTTTTTGGCTTCGAACTTCTTTCTGTCGTGATCGCGGATGATGTATTGGATAGAAGCATTCTCTACACTTCCTTCCATTTTTATCAGATGATAAAAACCTTCGTAATCGGTAGTGAATTCAGGTCGTTCGTTCACAGGAAGCAGTCCATTTAGTTCCATTGCAATCAGCATCGCATTTATCATTTTATCTTTGGCGTAACCGGGATGAATGTTGCGTCCCTGAATAGTTATTTTTGCATGTGCAGCATTGAAGTTCTCGTATTCGAGTTCACCAACTCCGCCACCATCCATGGTGTAAGCGTATTGTGCTCCGAACTTTTGTACATCGAATTTATCTACACCGCGACCAATTTCTTCGTCAGGAGTGAAGCCCACTTTGATTGTTCCGTGTTTGATTTCGGGATGCTTCACTAAATAATCTATAGCGTGCATAATTTCGGTGATGCCTGCTTTATCATCTGCTCCAAGCAAGGTGGTACCATCAGTGGTGATGAGTGTTTGCCCTTTGTAGTGTGGTAATTCGGGAAAATCGGCAATTGATAGAAACAGATTATTTTCTTTGTTTAACACGATATCTTTTCCGTCATAATTCTTGATTATCTGAGGATTGATATTAGCTCCCGACATATCAGGGCTTGTATCCATGTGTGCAATAAAACCAATGACAGGAATTTTTTTATTGGTATTGGCAGGTAATGTTGCCATGATATAACAATGTTCATCAAGTGAAACATCAACCAGGCCAAGCTCTTCGAGTTCTGCTTTTAAAACCTTTGCAAGGTCAAATTGTTTTGTTGTGCTTGGATAGGTTTCTGATGCATCATCTGATTGCGTATCTATTTTAATGTAGCGTAGGAAACGGGATAAGATTTCTTCTGACATGATTTGTGTTTTTTTAATGAAATGAGCCACTAAAGTACAAATTATTTTGAATTTGGAAAAACGAAAAATAGTACCGCGATGACACAAAGGTCAAAGATTTTATAAAGAAATGAAGTGTTTTCTTATAAATTAAATTAATTAAATTTGCTTTTATAAATGATGCGTATTAATTACATTAGGTTGTAAAGCAGATTATGAGTTATACCATTAGATTATTTTCTTTCTTTCTTCTTTTTTTCATGATCATTTCTTTTGCATCTGCTCAAAAGGATACAACCAAGAATGAGATGGCTTTGGATCTTGGTTTTACGCGAGATAAGAATATTGATTTTTGGCCCATACTCAAGCGAACAAAGTCAAAAGATGAAAAAGATTTACAATTAATTTTCCCATTCTTTCGCGATTATCATGATTATAAAGATTCGCGTAAGCAATCCAGATTAATTCCTTTTTATTTTAGTGACAGCAGCACAACCCGTCGTGATTTGCGTTTGTTCTCATTCTATTATCCGTCACTTTTACATTTCAGTAATAATAAAAAAACAAATGCACATTCGGTAAGTTTTTTAGAACTCGCTCCGGAAATTAATTTCTTGGAGATGTCGCGCTCAAACGACGGACTTTATGTTCAGAACAATTTCTTTTTCTTTCTTTGGTATAGAAACGACCGATTGCAAGATAAATCGCATCTTGTTTTTTTTCCGCTCTATTGGCAATTTCAACATCAACAAAAAACCACCCGAACATTATTTCCTCTTTGGTGGAATCAAACGATTGGTAAAGGGGATTCTGCGACTAAGTCAAATGTTATTTTCCCGCTCTACTGGTCTTCAAAGAATCAATTCCACAATAACAAAGTACTTTTTCCGCTGGCATGGAGTTTCCGGAATAAATTTAATCATTCATTTACTGTTCCGCCTTTATTTTCGGTTGGTAGTTCAACAGACCAATTAAATAAACATTTAGTTGTAAGCCCTTTGTTCTGGCATTTCAAATCGAATAGTTCGACAACGAATATTCTATTTCCACTATGGTATAACAGACAGAATGGAACTGGTGAATTTGCAAAAACATCGAATGTTGTTTTTCCGATTTACTGGTCGTTTAAATCAAAAGATTCGGACAGAAAAATATTGTTCCCTTTTATTTGGAGCTCAAAGGAAAATGACATGCGTTCCTTTACTTTCTTCCCATTTTTCTCAACAGCTTCATCGGCTGATGGAGTTACTAAGCGCTTTACATTTACCCCTTTGTTCTGGCACTTCGAGAATGCTGATGGTTATTCCAATACCTTATTCCCGTTATGGTGGAATACAAAAAATGGTAAAGGGGACGAATTAAAATATTCTAGCACTTTCTTCCCTGTACTATGGATGTATAAGGACATACACAAAAACAATCAGGTTGTGTTTCCACTTATTTGGAGTTTTAAAAGCAGGCACTATTCATCCTTTACATTCATGCCTTTCTATTCAAAAGGACTTTCGGCAGACAGTTTACGAAAACACCTTGTTGTCACACCATTATTCTGGCATTTTAAGTTTAAAAGTGGCTATTTAAACATGTTTTTCCCTTTGTTTTTGAATTCAAAAATAAAACAGGATGATAATGTAAAACATTTTAATTCATTGTTTCCGTTGTTGTGGTCGTTCAAAGACAACACCAGAAATAATCAAGTAATCTTTCCAATCATTTGGAAATTGAAAAACAGCCACTACAAATCATTTAGTATCATTCCATTGTTATCGTTAGGTAAATCACAGTCGGGTTCGCGAAACCATTTAGTTGTTGCACCATTATTTTATCATTTTAAAGAAGGAGAGGAGTATTCCAATACCCTGTTTCCATTGTTTTGGAACACAAAAAAAGGAACAGGAGAGTCAGTAGTTTATAAAACTACTTTATTTCCTTTTTATTGGTCGTTCAGGAATTATTACAGAAGCTATCAGGTAATTTTCCCTTTTCTTTGGAAGAGTGAAAAAAATAAATACCAATCATTTACTTTTTTCCCCTTGTTTTCTGTTGGCCATTCATCTAATAGCATACGAAATCATGTTGGAATAACTCCATTTATCTGGCACTTTAAAAAAGCAGAACGAAGGCTAAATACTTTTTTTCCAATCTACTGGTCATTTAAAGACAACAAAATAAACAATCACATTTTATTCCCGTTTATTTGGAGTTTTAAAAATAAAAACGCTGAATCATTTACGTTTATGCCATTCTTTTCAAAGGGACATTCGTTAGATGATAAACATTCGCATTTTGCAATTACACCTTTCTTCTGGCATTTCAATCGTCCAAATGGTCACCTGAATACTGTTTTCCCTTTATTTTGGAACAATAAAAACGGTATAGGCGAAAATGTAAAACGCTCCAATGTTCTGTTTCCTCTTTTCTGGCACTATAAAAGCGCAAACAAAAACAGCCTGATTTTATTTCCGATACTTTGGAATTTTGATAACTATCGGTTTAAATCTTTTACGTTTTTTCCATTGATTTCATACAAGCATTCTAAAAACAAGATTAATGATCATGTTATTATTGCTCCTTTGTTTTGGTATTTCAAAAACCAATTAGGAACAAGCACTACGTTGTTTCCTCTTTGGTGGAGCATGACTGACACTATTGGTAAGAATGTATTTAAAAAGAAGGTGCTTTTCCCATTGTACTGGTCAGGAAAATATGCTGGCGATAACTATCGTGTTTTCTTCCCCTTGATTTGGAATTTCGAGAATAAGTATTCGAAATCTTTTACTTTTTTCCCATTGTTTTCGGCAGGAGGCAGTATGGATCAATCAAAAAACTACAGCATTATCACTCCATTCTTCTGGCATATTAAAAACTATAAACGAACAATTAATATTTTATTTCCTATTTTTTGGAATAGAACCGATACGATTGATAAAGAAGCAACTCATTCAAATGTTGTATTTCCATTGTACTGGTCTTATAAAGACAAGTTTAAAAATAATCGGATTATTTTTCCTCTTTTCTGGAGCATGAACAATGCTTATTATAAATCTTTTACATTTTTCCCGTTATGCTCATTCGGTAAATCATTGGATGTATCTTCTGATAACAGACACTCTGTAATGACTCCTTTGTTTTGGAATATCCATCATGATAGCGAACATCGTATCTTATTTTTCCCGCTGATAAATTACTATTCAAACGATAAATTTAAATTAAAGCGTTTTGATATTCTATATTTTTTATTTAGGTATCAGAAGCAGGATTCCACTTCGTCTTTTAATCTAATATGGCCCCTTTGCAACTATAAAAAAGGACCCGAATTTGGCTACTTCCATCTTGTACCAATAGTTTGGTATAAGAAAACGCCTGCTATACAATATTTCTCAATTCAACCTATTTACTATCATTCGAAAAAGAAGGATGAAGAAATCTACCGTTTTTGTTTGGAGTTATTTGTGTATAAAAATTATTTGGGTATTAAGAAATCGAGTAATATATTGTGGAAAACATTTTATTGGGATCGTTGGAATAATAAGGATTACGAAACACGTTTCTTATATTTGATTTATGCTAATGTAAAAAAGGAGGGCAATATTGAGCGAAGTCTTTTCCCCGTTTTTTATTATAACAAGCAAAGCAATGGAAGCAAAACATTATCGCTATTCTTCTATTTTTATAATTCAGTAAAGCGTCAGATACCCGACACTCAAGAATTCTATCAAGAAAGAAGAATCTTTTGGTTCCTGCGCATTTTATCCAATAGGAAAGCATTAGAACGAAAAGGGATTAAAGTGAAGAGGTAATTAGTAAGTTCTATCTGATGTATGAGATTACTATCTTTGCAAAAAAAAACCAATATTTTGATGTTTCGAAGTTTAGTATTTATAGTTGTATTATTGGCATTTTATTCAAATAAAACAAATGCGCAGCAAAAATACCAACTTGTTGAAACAGGTAGTGAAGCATCCTGCTTTTATTATAAAGTAGCAGATGAAAATGGGAAGTGGATTAAAATGCCGGCGGAGATTGATAGTGCACTTTCCTGCCCATCAGGTCTATTAGGTATTTCGCCAGATAGTAAATATCTGATTTATGTTTGGAGTGATTTACAGTTATACGATTTTACCACTAAAAAAAAGTCAGTTCTGCTGAATATGGATGAGCCTTCTGAAGGTTTTTCGAATATTTGTTGGTCACCAAACGAAACCAAGATGATGTTTGTAAATATTGATCAAAACACATTTGTTGGAGGTGGTAGAATTCATGTGATTGAAATTGATAACGATAAACTATGCAAGCATCAGTATTTTGATGTACCGGTAAACTATACTTGTGGCAGTTCTTGTTTTTCCGAATCAGGAATTGATTTCTGGTTTAATAATAACGTATTAATATCATATAAAAGAAATATTAATTTAGAAACCGACCCGGGCAAAATTGTTGAAATTGATTTAAAGTAAAATTCGGTTTTATGGTTTTTTAACATATTGCTATAACTCAAATATAATTGGCGATACAAACGATTATAGCTTTAAAAGTCTATATTTACAAGCTCCTTAGGATGGTTGGTTATTAATAATATTATCTTATCTTTGTCTTTAAATAGATTTTTACCAATTACGTAGTGTAGCAGGGTTCTTCAGATAAATTGATGAATTTTACTATATAGGCCAACGAAAACAACGATAGATGAAAATTAAATTATCTTTTTTGGGGCTTTTGATATTTTTAACTTCAAATAGTGTACAAGCACAAAAACAAAGACCTTTCTTTGTTCTTGATACGCTTGACTTTAATTCGAATAAAGTAATTCTCTATTCTAACAATACATGGGCTTATTATAAACCATTAAAAGATACTTTAGTTTTTGCTGATACGAGTACAATCTATACAAAATATTGGAATAAAGAACAGATTTATTCGTATTTTGGTGAAAAAGGTTTCTCGCCTTATGAATATAAATTAAGGTTTGAAGACACATTGGAAACACCTCATGTACCTGTGTATGGACGAATTTTTGGCGTTTTTACCGGAAGGCATCAAGGTGTTGACATTGAATTAAAAAAAGGTCAGCCGGTAGTAGCTGCTTATGATGGAAGAGTGAGATATTCTCAATACAATAAGGGCGGCTATGGAAATCTTGTTATTATTCGTCATCGTAATGGACTGGAAACCTATTATGCCCATTTGTCTAGGCGTTTAGTATTCTCTGACCAAGATGTTAAGGCGGGTGATGTTATCGGGTATGGCGGAAGCACCGGTCGCTCTTTCGCTTTTCATTTGCATTTCGAAACAAGGTATCATGATGTTGCCATAAACCCTTTTGATTTTATCGATTTTACCAAGTCTTCTTCGGACTCTATTACAAAATATACATCAGCCAATTACAACAACAACTTAAATAATACGAAAATTAATAATCAAACATTATCCAACAATAATATCACGGCAAATAATTCAAAAATTTATACTAATTCTACATTGGATAAGAAGTCTTCCGCTAACCCACTTTACAATTCTGGCGTTCGTGGAAACAATAATGTTTTCAACAATAAAGCTACGGCTCCAAAATATTATACAGTAAAAAAAGGAGATACGCTTTATAATATTGCCAGAAAAAATAACACTTCAGTTAAAAAGATTTGCGAGATGAATAAAATGACTGAAAAAGCTACGCTTAAGATTGGTGCAAAGTTAAAGGTAAATTAAGCATTTATTCTACAATTATCTTTTGATTCGACATTCCCTTTTCAGTAACAATACGGAGAAAATAAATTCCTTTTGCTATTCCGCTAACATCAATAGTTTTGTTAAAACTCCCTGTGAACTTATTTAAGTTTTCCCCCATAATTTTTTGTCCTGTAACCGAAGTCATATCAATAGTAATATTCTGAGCACTACTGCTTGTAAAAGAAAGAATGAAATTGTTTTCGGTTGGATTTGGAAAAACATTTAAAGTTGAGGCAAGTTCATTATCTTCAATACCTGTTGTAGAATTATAAAATGCATCCCATCCTGCAGCTGTCGTGCTTGCATTGGAAGTAAAAACAATCAACATATAATTGCTTGGACAAGTAACGCTAGCAGGAATGCTATTACCCGAATAGGTAGCAAGTAATACCGATGGCGTAACACTTGCGTCATATATTTTTACATAGTCAGCGTTTGATTCGGTGTTGAAAGCTGAAAACGATAAAACAATAGAAGTAGCTCCCGGAGGCATAATTCTCCATTTGCAATTAGTGTTGTTGTTGTAGTTGGAAGCACCGCTGCCATCTGAGAAATTTCCGCTGGCTGCAGTTAAGGTTGTCAGTGAATTGCATAGCAAAGGGAAAGTGCTGTTGTAGGAGGCCATCCATCCTGATGAAGTAGTGGATACATTGCTTGTGAATTTTACAAGCATCTGTGGACCTGTTGAGCTTATCGATGGGGGCAAGCTTGATCCTGAAAAAGTACCAAGTACAGGATCTGATATTGTGCCGCCATTATATACCGTTACAACATCACTTGTTGATTGAGTCGAGAAATTATCAAAGCTTAAATGAATAGAAGAAGGTGAACCGGTTGGACTTATTAACCAACTACAATCCGAATTATTATGATAGTCAGAAGGGCCGCTACCATCAACGATTGTTCCGGCGCCTGTGGTGATGGTTGTTTGTCCCGTGCAAAATGAAGGATAGCCACTAAAAGGGTAAATGTTTACTATTGCACTCTGTTGATTATTAAAATTATAAGAACCAGGATTCAAATTTGTTAGCGTAAAATAACCATTGTAGTAACCGCTCCATCCCCAATTCATGTGGAAGTTATTCGAAATATCATAACCATCACAAACCCATGCATGACCACCTGCTCCACCGGTATCATCCCCACTATATATCGTTGGCCGTTTAGCATCTAATTCGGTTTTTAGCAAAGCAATCCAGTTGTTAGAAGTATATATGCTGCGATTTCTAAGAGTCATAGTATTGGAATATCGAAAATGGGATACTAATGCATTTAAGGCATCATTCATATTGGCTCCGGAACCTGATGCAGAGTAGTACATGTCAACTGTAACTCCACAATGGTAAATGAGCTTTGCAACATCTAAGTTGGATGCACTTAATGAATTTTGCATTCCATTCCAGTTATAGGTTGTCGTTCCCGGGTTTACAGACAAACTTCCATAAGGCGAGTAGTAGGAATGACTTCCTTGTCCTGTAGCGGGAAACCTATAGTAAAACATTACCTGGGCCATTGATGTTGCCACACAACCTGCATAGGCATGTCCGCCAGGACCTGCACCATCAGTAGGGCATAATTCGTTATAGAGTGCGTTTTGATCCCATGTGGATGTTAGGAGAGGTGTAATTACTTTTGAATCTTTTGTCTCCGTGTTAGGAACAAATGGTGCTGTTAAATAATACGACCACAGATCTTGAATTTCTTGATTAGCGCTTACTTTCATTTCTCGAGCATACAAAATTTCATTTTCGTAATGTTTCATCCATGACTTAAAGTTTTCGGGTTGATTTTCTTTAGTGTAAATATGCTCCGTTGAATATCCGATAATGGGAAGTACAATATCATCAGCAGAAACAATTACAAAACCTTCGGAGTTAATATTGAAAACATAGTAAACAGGTTCTGCTTGGTTAGAAATAGTAATACTTTCATTAACTATAAAATCTTGAATTGATCGTTTGCCTTCCACATTTATTTTTTCGTAATAACAATTTTTAGCTACCGTTTGGGCTGTAATTACATCTACTTTTTTTGCATGAATGGAAGGGCTAAAAATGAAACTTACGGCTAGTGTTAAAACGCAAATTATATTTTTCATAAATTAGGCAATTAAGAAATAATACACAAATCTATACAAATTATTAATTACAAAGTATGAAATTAACAACAATTTTTCACTATTGGCTTGTGAGTTATCTAATAAGCGTAATACTACCGGTATACTTATACTCAACTTTATCCTTGCCTGCAGCATTAATTACGTAAAAATAGACTCCATCAGAGGCATCTTTTCCGTCGTTCATATTTTTACCGTCCCATCCACCATCAACAGTATTCCATTTACCAATTTGTTTTCCCCAACGGTTAAATATAATACCATCAATAGTAGCTAAACCTTTTGATTTAACTGTAAATACATCATTGAACCCATCACCATTAGGAGTGAATACGTTTGGAATCTCAATCATAGATGTTTCTTCAACA
>Ga0172375_10000602_pt1 | contig 57482 bp, 59 predicted proteins | sample LakKiv1m_FD_114537 | JGI IMG/M metagenome (GOLD analysis project Ga0172375, IMG submission 114537) | Freshwater microbial communities from Kabuno Bay, South-Kivu, Congo - kab_092012_11.1m | ecosystem: Environmental > Aquatic > Freshwater > Lake | place: Democratic Republic of the Congo...
AGCATTCTCCTTCGTTCCGTCTTCCATGGTAACACTCCTTCCCGTTTCTCACCCTAAACCTCGGGAAAAGTGTTACCCTATTTCATCCCTCTTTCGGACTCATCAACTGGTCGTTAGCACAAGTATCCAGCCACTCGATCCAGTTTGTTGTGCTGCTGACATTGGTGACAGCTTTTGAATCGAAGTAGCCGTCCACCAGGTCAGCACAAGTAAAGAACTCCAGCTTGTTTGTATAGCAGTTGGTGGGGTATGTGGATAAAATGAAGGGATAGGCTACAGTCAGCAGTATTCCGTTAGTTTCATTTTCCATGCAGGTAAAGACGATATTGGTCACCGGCGCTCCGCTATACGCCATCATTATCCCAATATCACCGTTATCTTTTTTCTTCAGGGATTCTTCATACGACCTTTTGAGCACGTATTTCGCCAGGTCATCTTTCAGGATAAGACTGAAACTGACCATTAAACGGGCGGGGTTATAGAGCTGAATAAGCCCATCGATTTTATCCTTTGAGAATCCTGAAGTATAAAGGTTTGGCATTATACTCAGCGCTATCCAGTCCTTGCTGTAATCGGCGCGTGAAGCTACAACCGCAATCACCTGACCATAAATGTTATAGAATTCTACCTCCCTTGTTATCGGGTTTTCTGCAAGGGTTACGGGATAAACAGTAATGCCTTCGCAATCGCTGGGGATAAGCCGTGCAAGAAAGTCGGCAGGAAAATCTTTGGGGTTAAAAGGAGTCACGCCCTGCCCCTGAGTCCACACAAACATAGGATCAGGCGGGGAGATTGTAATGAAATTTAATTGTTGGACGTGAAATCTCTGAACAAGGTCATCCAGATTATTAGCTTCACTATCCAGCATATTTTTAAACCAATCATGCCGGAAGGTATCTACAGGGGATGCATTGTTCTCAGAATCGGCAATAAGGAATGAGCCAAGTAAAGCGGTAAATGCCGAAAGCAGAATAAGAGAACGACCAGCCAATTGGTGCTTCACAAGATCCTCCCTGGAAACTTGATGCTCACCCGATCAACTCTTGTAATGGTCACGCAATAACTTCTCCAAGTCAAGATGACTCGAAGTATTTTCCTTTCAAATTACTATTCAGTTTCTTATTATTCTGCCTAACAGAAAGGCACCTTTATGGGGTTCTATCAAACACAAGAAACCTCTGGTTTCCCTAGTAACTACAGGTGCAATGGCGTTTATCATAGGTTCTCTTATTCCAGCACATATTCGCACAACACCGCAGGGTGTGTTACCAACATCGCCTATGCAGGTTCAAATTACTCCCTGAACATCGGGCTAATGTGGAACGGGCAGTACCAGTTGACGGCGGTTTCCACAAACGGCGTGGAATGCGAACGCAACGGGTACGATGCGTTTGGAAGGCGCGTTTGGACGTGGGACCCTTCGACAGGCTCAGGGCAGGTGGCAACTAACTACTTCGTCTACAGTGGCAATCAAGTCATCGCCGATGTGGATGCAACAGGCGGACTTCGCCGGGCGTACGTCTGGGGTCCAGGCATAGATAATTTGCTGGCGATGACCGTCTACACTGGCGCAACGGTAAAGACTTACTTTGCCCTTACAGACCATCAAGGCACGGTCCACGCGCTGGCCGATGAAACCGGGGCTATTGTTGAAAGCTACCGCTTCAATGCCTGGGGACGAGTCCTTGGTGTTTATGATTCCAACAACCAGCAACTTAACAACTCGCAACTTGGTAACAGGTATTTATTTCAGGGCCGGGAATATTCATGGAACACTGGTTTATACAACTTCCGCGCCCGATGGTATGACCCCATCACTGGAAGGTGGCTCTCAAACGACCCTATCGGAATCTCAGGCGGGCTGAATCAGTATGTGTTCTGTTCCAACAACCCCGTCAACATGACCGATCCGCTTGGGCTCTGGGGTGTCCAGTTCGGCGGACTGAAAATCGGCAGTGGCGACTTGTGGATGATCTTCGATCAGGATGCGGCCATGGCCTACAGCCGGGGAGGACAAGGAGTAGTCAACGCTTTCACCGGCGGCCTGTTCAGCGAGAAGTACGGTCTCTTCTACGACAAGTTCAACAAGCAATGGAAAGACCTCGGCTACGAAAGCAACGAGTGCAATAAGGACTTCAAGACCTGCATGACCGGCGGTCGAGTCGCAGAAGCCGCGCTTCTCGCTGCCGGAGCCGTTTGGGGATGGCAAGCTGCCGGTGGAGCAACGATGGACATTGCTGTTGGTCCAGGTACGCCCTTCCATGTTGCCTACGGTTCTGGCGGTCAATGGGTCCATGCCCTCGGTCGCATCGGTGCTCAACAGATTTCGAGCCGCTTTGTGCAAGGCTTCGTAGCCGAATCCTGGTTCCAAGTTACGGGCATCCCGATTGCCAATTCTGCTGCTACTCTTGCGACAGGTGGCTCCGCCACTACATGCATCGGGGCGGCTATCAGAGCTTTCTTCCACGGTTGGGGACTGTGACATGAGCATTGGCCCTGTTTTTCAATGTCGGCGTGATGAGTTCATTGCCTTTGTAGGCATCTTGAAATCCCAAGGTTTCACGTTGACTGATTCCAACGGCAAGGAGTCGGTCTTCGACGGTGTTCTGCCCGAAGTCGGTTCTTTCACTGTCCGAGACCGGAAAGGTCAAGTGACTGTCCGTTGGGAGACTGACAAACCGACGGATGCGAGCGTTCATGTTCTGCTGGCTTACTCCGCGCCGCTGATATGGCTCGGACGAAATCACAGACTGGCCAAGACCATCGAATCACACCTTACGACTACCCTCTCACTCCGCCGCTAACGCGGCTCCGCTTGCCGTGTGCACGGTCGGACGTGGTGACGCTACGCCTTGGCACGCCGCGTGTTCTCGAAAAGTCGCACCTAGAAACTAGAAAGTAATTCATAGTTCTAACCCGAAACAGGAATACTCTCAGTCCATATGGAAGACTTCTTCCATATCGGCCCACCACTCGCCCTTTGCACGGTCGGCAAGCGGCTTCTGGCATGGAATACAGACCTTCCACCATCTCTGCGTTGTTGGATCCGCAGCCATCTTTGCCATGTCAGCCTTGAAATTCCTTCCGCAATATTCGAAGTAACTGAAGAGATAATGTTTCCCGCCGGGCAGCTTCCTGAGGTAGATGGAATAATTCCGGATATTGCACTTCTTGATCATCTTCAGGACACCGGGCCAGGCCGCGGCGTGCAGCTTCTTGTATTCCTTAATCTTTTCTTTTCTCAAACCAATAATTGAACCGTACCGCTTTATCATTTCACACCTCCCGTTTTTCAGAAGTTAAGACCTGACTATTTCAAACACATATTGAAATAGTCACCCATTGGGCCGATCTCGACCCCTTTAACAAAGGGTCGAATCGGGATCAATCCCGACTCACCAGTTATAACAGACGGGTGAGGTCGGCTTCCTGCCCAAGCATCCTATTCCCAAGGGCGGGAAGTGAATTTTGCCCAATCCGTGCAAAATTCAGATCAGAGACTTTTTGAAATCGCTGTCCAGTTCCGGCACCGCGCCGGCACGGGAACATACATAAGCCGCAAGCCTGTTGGCAGTTTCGTTGATCCGGCCAAGGCCGGCTCCTGCCAGGAATCCCATGATCATCGCCGCTGTAAAGGAATCACCTGCCCCGACAGTATCCACGATCTTCGTCTTGATCCCGGCAAAATCGCTGGATTCGCCCGGAACAGCCATCAAGGAACCGTGCGCCCCTCGCGTAAGGGCAATCAGCTTGAGGTTGCATATTTTCAGGAGCTGGTCCAGGAGTTCCCTGTCATTGCCCTTTAATCCGAAAACACGGGCAACCACCGGCAGTTCTTCATCGTTCAGTTTGAGCACATCCGACTTTTCCAGCGAACGGCGGATGATGTCATCATTATAGAAATGCTGGCGCAGGTTGATATCGAAAACCCGCAGGCACCCCGGTTTCAGAGACACGAGGAACTTCTCTATGGTATCGCGCGACACGCTGTTTCTCTGCGAAAGAGATCCGAAGCAGACTGCATCAACTCTTGAAGCAATGGCCGCGAGATTATCGCTCCAGGGAATATTGTCCCACGCCACACCTTCTTTTATCTCGTAGTTGGGCTTGCCCCTGCTGTCCAGGGTAACAACAACCACGCCGGTTTCGTGCTTCCGGCTGACCGCAATGCCGCTGGTATCAACACCGTGGTTCTTCAGGAATTCCTGCGCCTTCCTTCCGCGTTCATCGTCGCCAACACAGCTTACGACATACGCAGAAGCGCCGAGTGAAAGGCAATGGCATGTAAAATTGGCCGGTGCGCCGCCGAATTTCTCGCCGTCAGGAAAAGCATCCCACAAAACCTCCCCTATTCCGGCTATTGCAATTTTCCGTCTCATGATGGCAGATCCGGATCAGTCTTCCAGGCTACATTGTATCTACAACCGTTGCCTTGCCGGCCTTGCGGTCATTGTACTGCTGTTCGATCCAGGCGTATGTTTTGCGGAGACCTACGCTGAACGGTATATTGGGCTCCCAGCCCAGCATCTTCTTAATGAAGGTGTTGTCACTGTTCCGGCCGGCGACACCGCGCGGGGCAGTAAGATCGTATATCCTCTTCAGCTTTACGCCGCCAATCTCCTCCGCCAGGGTCACGAGGTCATTGACCGAGATAAGCTCGCTCCTGCCAAGGTTGATCGGCGTGGCAATGAGCTTGTCGCAGTGCATGATCATGTCGATTCCCTTAAGACAGTCGTCAATGTACATGAAACTTCGGGTCTGCTTGCCGTCGCCCCAGATCACGATTTCCTTTTTGCCCATGGCTTTCGCCTCGATCACCTTCCGGCAGATTGCTGCCGGTGCCTTTTCGCGCCCGCCGTCCCATGTGCCCCAGGGACCGTAAACATTGTGAAAACGGGCGATAAAGGTCTTCATCTTGCGCTCGGCCCAGTATTCCTGACAGAACATTTCGGATAAAAGCTTCTCCCATCCATAACCACGCTCAGCGTAGGCAGGATAGGCGTCTGACTCCTTCAGCGCGCGGCAGTTCGGATCCTCCTGGAGCTTGACGTTATAGGCGCAGGCCGACGAAGAATAGAAATAGCGTTCAACACCGGCCTTGTTGGCCGACTCGATAAGGTGCGTGTTTATAAGGATACTGCGCAGGCACTGGATACGGAAGCGCTCGATAAAGCCCATTCCGCCCATGTCCGCGGCAAGGTTGTAGACTTCCCTGGCGCCTTCAACGGCCCGCCTGCAGTTGCTTTCCTGGCTGAGGTCCATTTTCAGGCATTTCACGCCCGGTGTCTTCTGGTACCACATTGAAAGAGGCTTCTTGTCCACCGCGCGTATGTTCGTGAATCCCTTCTGGGAAAGCGAACGAACAATATTACCGCCTATAAATCCCCCGGCCCCAGCCACGAGAATCAGGTCATTCTTGCCCATCTTGCCGGAACCGGCAGCCTTTTTATTGGAGCTCATCTGCTCTTCTTTCAATGTTTATAGTAACCCGCTTACCATCCGCGATTGGCGGAAATATACATCAAGCCCCGGAAAATGTGAATGGATATAATTCGCATTACACAGAAATCCTGATCTTAATCTTAATCTTAATCTTAATCGTAATCGTAATCTTAATCTTAATCCTAATCTTCTTATGCTGCAGTGACTACTTTTTCCGGTGACAGGCTAATTCTGATTACGATGAAGATTATGATTAAGAGGGCTTGAATCATAAATCACAATCCCGCAAACGGTCATATAACCTCAGTAAATACGGGTTCAAGTGAAGCTCCCCATGGATATTATCGGCCAGCAACCAAGAAGATACTGTCACGGACGGAAGGTCATGCTGACGGAATTGGTTCCCTGCCTTGCAACGTAAAAGTGTTGTTCAACAACGTTTCCGTCTTTTTTGATCCTGGCCACATATTCACCGCAAAACCCGCGGAAAGAGAAATTGCCATCCTTGTCGGTCGTCCCGGCAACCCTTGTCGTCCATTGACTGCCGATCAATTTCTTCAGCTCGAGGTATGCAGGTTTGGGACTGAGGTCACTGCGCAGGAGTCCGCCGCCTTTCAGCCAGGAACCTGCATCGCAAAGGTCCCACCACGTTATGGCGGCTACGGCTGGATGGGCAAAACAGACGGTGTAGAACTTCACAGCGTAATCCGCCTGCTCAGCCTCGTCCCACCTGCCCCCGACGCGGGAGCCGGTAATCTCATCCCCGCTTGAAGCGGGAGTGAACTCGGTAATATTCAATTGCTTGCCAAGAGTAGAATACCGGTCCAGCACCTTCCATACCTTGTCGAGCGGAAAGCGCATGGTGCGGGGTTCATGGGCCTGGATCCCTATTCCGTCGAACGGCACATTGTTGCTCACAGCTTCACGGAGCAGTTCAAAAAATAACGGACAGCCATCGGCCAGAATACAGTAATCGTTTACAATGAGATTTGCTTTCGGGTCTGCTTCCCTCGCCCAGCGGTAGGGTTCGTCGATCTTCAACCCGGGACAATGGGAAGGTTCATTGACAACTTCCCAAAAAGTAATCTTCCCGCTGTAACGTTTAATGATATCGCCCACCCTCTGCTTCTGGAGGTCTGCCGCAGGAAGCTTCTGGGACCATGATGGTATGCCGTGTTCACAGCTCCACAGGAGAGGATGCCCTTTCATGCGTATGTGGTTGTCTTCACACCAGGCAACAACCTTGTCAGTGTAGGCATAGCCCGGCTTTCCACGCGTCTGCTCATACGCTCTCCAGTAGAAACCGATGGTGGCGTAATTGAAAAGCTCCCTGAAACGATCCTTGTACTGTTCGTTCTCACGACCGGTTTTATACCGGTCGAAGCAATAAATATTACAGCCAAACAGGAAATCGTGACGGACCAGTTCCACCGAAACACCGGCGCCTTTTACAGGACGGTTATCCTTGTCCAAAACGCGTATGGCGGCATCGCGCTTCCTGTTCTTCTCTATTGACCCGGCCGCCTGCTTAAGAGTTTCTGACTCGTGTTCTGCCTGCGTCACGTTCCAGCCTTCAGTCCACTTAACGCCGGTACTCAGTGACGGATTCATTCCCTCTGCTTCCGGAATAATAGAAAGCCTCTTGATAAAAAGGTTCCGGTCCTCCTTGTCGACCATTGCATCATTGAGGAAACACAGCGTAATCCGGCAATCACGGGCATCAGCATGGAATTCGAATTCATATTCCCTGGCCTTGCCGGAATCAACAGTAACACTTTTATGAAGTTCACCGTCAATAATGAGTGCCATTTCGGGCCAGGCGTTTGCCGCCGGCGAGCCGTAACACAATGCCCTGACCTTGCATCCTCCGGCTTTCTCGAAGCGGACGAAGTCACCAAGCTCGCCGTTCGACCACAGGTTCCACACCCCGTTTGTGCCGGCTCCCACGGTTTTTATCTTCGCCTGTTCCGCCTGGATTGCCACTTCAGCACACGTTCCGCAAAGAACGTGAACGGCAAGGAAACAGAACATGATTGAAACGAACTGGTATTTCATCTTCATACAGTTCATACAGCAGCGTTAAACATTTCCGCCGGCAGCCCGGTGCAATTCAAGCAAGATGCCGGCTTCTTTTTCCGGAATAGGAACAACCTTGTCGCCGCCGCGAACTATGATTTCACAGGCAAGTTCAAAGAACCCGGCATTCTGGACCGCATGGTCCACGTCACGCGCCACTGTCGCCTGTCCGTGATTCCCCATCAGTACCATGTCATGTTCGCGCATCGCTTCCGTAACAGCCTCGGCAAGTTCCCCAGTCCCCGGCGCCAGGTAAGGAATCCTGGCGATATGACCGATATAGAAAGGAATCTCCGGAATTACGAAGTAGTTTATGTCCCGCGGCTTCTGGCATGACAGCGCGGTTGCGTACGGGGTCTGGAAATGCAGGACAATATTAACGTCGGGCCGCGTCCTGAGTATCCCGGCATGGAACCCTATCTCGGCGCTGGGTTTACCTCCTTCAATCAGCGACCCGTCGGATATGCGGCACAGCGAGATGGTTTTGTGCGACACCCTGGCCATCCAGCTTCGCGACGAAGTAACGAGCAATCTCTCGTCATCCAGCCGCATGGAAAGATTACCGCTGCTGCACCGCACCAGCCCGGCACCAGCCGCCTGGTGACAGGCCTTGATAAAATAATCAATGGTTTTCTTTGATACTTTTTTCATTATTGACCCCTGGCCTAGCCTTTCTCCAGCACCTTTGCCGCCGGCGCTGCACTCCATATCCTGTAGCGGACCTCAACACCTTCGGGAGCATACACGACTATAGGCAGACGGCTGTTGTACCGCACCAGGTACGGCTCACCGCCAAGCGTGATAAAACGGTTGACCTTTGGAACATCTGGATCGACCGCAATCAGTGTTCCCGCCATCGGCCCAAGCTTGCTGACATTATAGCGCGGAAAACCCCAGCCCTCGATAACCTCTTCCTCGATCTTGCCGCCGAAGAAATACCTGTTCTGTTCGTCAATGAGAACCGTCTTCCCGGCAATCAGTTCGACCTTGAAGGCATATTTGTCAGCCTGCTGAGGAAGCTGCAGGACATACCGGACCATTCCTTTCCCGGCCGGGGGAAAAGCCTTCATGTTGTCCGCCGCCCGGAGGGATAACACCGCGCAGAACAACAGCACAGTCATTGAACACATTCTCTTCATGGTATTTCCTTTCAAGGAATCAAAATGCCTGCATCAGCTTGTAATACTCTTTCAGGACATCAATACATTTCACGGTCGCGATAACTGACAGCCAGGTAATGAGAAGAATCACTATTGTCAGTCCAATCTTCCAGGCCGGACTTGTTCTCGGGCGCCACCATATAAACGGCAGCGCCAGGGGCCCCACGCACAAGACCGAAATGATAATAAAGCTCGTGCTGAAATACCATGGAAGCTTGTCTTTCGCCGGGGCTGTTCGGCCCGACCCGTCCAGGAACTCGCTGCAGTACCTGCACTTGATTGCTTCATCCTGGATCTGTTCAGCACAAAATGGACATTTTTTCATTCACTAATTTCCTTTAATTAACGGGCCTGGGCTCGTTCTTACGATTCTCATCCGGAGGCTTGTTGGTCTTCTCCGGCCTCTTGAAGAAACCTTCGCTATCCTTGATGCGCTCCGCGATCTTCTTCCTCAATTCCAGGTTCACAGCGTGCTCTGCCGCGGCATCCCAGCACTTGTATGCTTGCTCGTGAGCCCACCAGGAGGAAGCGTAATTCCCCGCGAAATACAATCCAAGGGCAAACGGGTCCTTCTTGTCAGCTGCCGCCGCTTTTGCCTGAAGGGTCTCAATCTTTTCAGAGCCAGACAGCACCATTGCATATGTTGCGTCGGCCAGCTCCAGGCCGGCAAGGGCGGGATAGATTTCCTGCATGCGCTTAAGAACCAACGGTGACAGTTCTTTCTGCTTTTGAGCCTCCTTAAGAATATCCCTCAGGAACACCCCGCGGGATGTTGCTCCATAGGGTATTGATTTCCAGTCTACTCCAGAAGAACCGCGTTTCGTCAGCACTTCAAGCTGACCAAGGACGTACTGCTTCCCGGCATCAGTCGGCTTGACCAACAGCGCCTCAAAAAGTTTACCAAGACGATACTCCCCGAAAAAGACTTCATTCGTCGAAAACACCTGCGGAGCCAGCGAATTGAGTTCTGCGATTAAAAGCGGGACCGCAGCTTCGTGGTGCTCCTCAATGTATTTCCGGCCTGCGCCCTGCGCCTGGACACTGATCATTTGAACAACCCTGACGCCTTCCTTCATGTCCTTTATCGCCGGCTCTTTTTGCAGAAGGAACAGGATTTCTTCTTCGCATTCCAGGGGCAGGACCTCAAATTTCGGCGGCCATGAAGTCGGATCACTGAAAATAAACTTCTTGCCGATGTGGTTTTTGCCCCCATACATCACCGTCTGGACTTTCCCGCCTGCTTTGTGTCCGCCCCTGAGCGTTTTGGTAACCTCCACTTCTGCAGTCTTTTCGTCAATCTCGCGCAGTATCGTGGCCTCAAAGATATTGGTCGAACTCTTCACCGACGAGCCAAGATAATTATGGATATTGCAGTGCGGACAGGCGACGGCCGGGCCTGGCAGAATAAAGAGTAATGCCGCCGTTCCTGCCGCCCAAATGCATTTCCCGGATGTATTCATTTTGATGTAAGAACTTCTATGGTCCTCTGCGCGACCTGGTCGTTTTTGAGGCATTCAATCGCCGACACCAGCGAAGATGCCTTTCCGTTCAATCTTAATTCAGTAATCACCGAGTTTATCAGCGACTCGCGGTGAAACGAGCTTAACTGGGCAAGAAAAAGAATTTTATCCCTCACCATGCTGTCTTCCATGGCAGCAGCAATCATGACTACAAAGTCCTCATTCTCGGCAACGGGCGCGCTTCTGGGCTCATTCTTACTACCTGACGCGGGTTGAGAAGCGGTCTTACTCCCCTTCGGTCCCGGATTCGAAAGACATCCGGGACAGATGCATGTTGTCTCATCAATTTCTTTCGCCCGGCCGGCAATAATCTCCTTCCTTCTTACCTCCGCGCCACAGCAGGAGCAGGTATAGGGTGCGTGAAACTTGTAAGCACTGCTCAGTGTTTTCATTGTCACTGTACGTCCCGGTACATGATGTTTCTTGTCTCAGGCTGTTTAAAGAACTTCCTGGTATACAGCAGGTACAAAAGGATGATAACACCCCACAGCCCCGACATCCAGACCATGCACGATCCCATGGACTCCGCAAAGCCTTTTACGGCCTCAAGCTGCTGCTCGGAGTAATCCATCTTCTGGTATAGCTCCATCAGTCCAATCCGTGAAAAAATAACAACTGCCGAAACTCCCCAGGTAATTACTATTAACAGCGCGCACCACCACGCCTTGATGTCCAGCCAGTAACTCCCAACGGCCACATATACGAGCAGTAACATGAAAACCAGGGCCAGGCAGGCCCCGGCAGTTCCATTCAGGATGACGCCGAAGAACGGAAAGGCCCACCCGTACAATCCCATGTTAGGCATGCAAAGTGCCCAGAACCCCGAAGCGAGACTCATCGCAAGAACCGGCAGCGGGCACTTATCAGTCCAGCGGACTTTTCCGTCCAGCCGCTCACATGTAGCTTTTACATGCCTGCTTCCATAGAAAAGGACAAACGCCCCCGGAACAACAATATAGAAAATAGCCATGAACACGATTGTCACAGCTTTGACTACGGCAATTGCCTCCTCAGGCACCTTTCCCGTTTTGCTCATCTGGTCATACATGTCCGGCATCATTGCCATCATGACAAACAATGCCATTATCCCGACGACAAGCCACATCCACGATGTAACAAGCACAAGCGCCCTTGCCCATCGCCTGGCCTTGATGGAACCGATCCCCATCCATATGAACCAGACAGCCAGTGCGGCATAGAAAAAGAGGACCGGAATCATAGCACTGGCATTCAACTGCTGGGCAGACCCGTCTACTGCATTAGCCACCGCCATAACACTCGCGCCCATGAGCAGGACCATTGCCGCAGAGAGGGCTCCCATAAGCAGGAGGATTATCCCGAACGCCATCAGCCCCGTGCTCCTGTCCTTGAAACTTGAACCGCCAGCAGCATTTCCGTCATCGCTCATAATCCCATACCTCCATTAATTCATTTCCGTTGTTATGACCCTGAGAATCTTCCTGTCCCTGACCTGGATAAAACCGCGCCTGCCGCACATGTTCTCCCATGTGGATTCGGGGGAACAGAATTCAAAGAAACGATCACCGGGCTTTGTATCATGATTGCCGGCGGTTTTTTTGAAGTCGGGCTCCGCGGCTTCCCCGTAAACCCAGCTGATGAACTGTTTCTCGTCATACGAAGTTGCCATGTTAAAGAGTTCAATCTTGACCGGATCCCTCTCGATGTACGCGCTAACGTATATGTCGCAAAGCCCGCCCGCAATCATTTTCGCCATGGGTACTGCGACATTGACAATCACCCCGAAGCAGTCCTTGAATTCCTTTGTATCCCTGTAAGCCTTGTCCAATCTCGCCTTTTCAAATATGGCCGCATGCTTGTCCCGCACAATCTCGCTTACGAATTTATCCCCCGGATGCTGCGAAAGAATGAAAGCCTTCAACTTGGCGGTATGTTTCCTGTCCAGCTCCGGGTACTTGGAGAAGTAATTAGTCGCCATCGTATCCACAACCACGTCATACACCTTTGCGACCTCCGAGAACGGATACTCAAACTGAACAGGCGGCGGATTCTTTGAACATCCGCTGCCGGTAAGGATGAAAACAGCAGCACAAAGAAAAAGAATTCCGGACTTCATGCCACGCGCCTCCTTTTATCTGCTTGCTCAACCCGCTTATTCATTTCACTCCAACACCGGATCTTCCTTTTGCAGCATCCTGTTCTGCCCTTTTCCGTGCCATCATCCCGACTGCCTGTGCGTAGGTCATGCCGGCAAGGCCATCCCAGAAGCCGGCGTCCATATTGATCCCCATTTCTTTCTCCACAATTGAAAATGTTGCCGGCAGGAAGTCCCACCTGTCGGTCTCGCCAAAATGGTCGCCCATCGGAATATCCGCCGGATCATCCGGCAGGAACACCGCCGACGGCCAGATGTCATGGCTCATCCTGGCGCTTGATAATTCTGCTGCAAGCCAACGCACTTCAGGAGGATATGAATCCCATGCGGAAAGATCTGCGGCACTTCGCCCGCTCAATTGCCGCAAAATGTCAGCGCGGACCCGGTGCTCCGTGGCCGCAAACGGACACCCCATCAGGAACCGCTCCCTGAAGGTCGGCTTCGCCCAGTCAATACTCCATTTCAACGGTTGTGCCATGTCTTGTCCCGCAAGCCGGCCATCACAGCCCGGAATCCGGGGCGTTGGCGGGATTATTTTTCGATGTCTGCTCCACCCTGAACACCGTAACAGTTGTCTGCGAGATTGTTCCTGTCCAGGGGACCTTGTTTGTCGGAACGATTGTTTTTGCTGTTACGTCAGTAATGATCCCCCGGTGGCATGCCATAGTGACTTCTTTCAGGACAACCGAGTTACTCACTATCTGGGCGGTGATTTCGTACTGTCCTCCGCTGCCAGGCTCCCCCGACCAGTTAAGCTTCCCGACAGAACTCTCATTGGTGGTGACAACAAATGTTCCGCTCATTCCGCCCCCCGAGACGGTGACTTTCAAATCACCGGCAACGGCCACCAGGGCGGCAACACCCGCAGCAAAAGATATCCACACTGCTTTCATCGTCTTCATTCTGACTATAGGTTTGAACCTCCGGGCAGCCTCGGGCAGCCAAGGATACTTGAAACATTGGTTCGAAGTCGCGCAGCAATTACCCTGCCCAGAACAGACTCCACGATAAGCCCTCCAACAATACCAACAATGACCACAAAAGAAGCCACCACCGGCAGGAACCATGAGAACCGGCTCGAAAGGTTAAAATTCTTTTCAAGAGGAATTACAGCCAGATAGACAGCGGTTAGAACTCCTGCCGCCACGCCGGCAAACACCAGAGGAATTCGCAGCAGGATGTACCATTTCGGATGTTCAAATATATCCTCATCCTCTAATTCCTCCCTGATGGCTGCCAACGCGCGTTCCGCGACATCATCCGAAAGCAGACAGGAAAGGGCAGCGATAAAGTCCCTTGGCCCATTCTTGAGTGTAAGCTCTTCGATTAACGAGTTTATAAGTGAATGGCGCTGGGTCTTGCCGAGCGAAAGAATTGCAGCCAGGCACTTTCCCGTTACAGGATCAGCTTGCGCCACCTGGATCAACGTAACAAATGTTTCATCGTCCTTAACCAATGAGGCCATATTTAACCCGCAACAGTCTAGTCGAATAGACTTTCTTGTTACATTCTTTATATCAGGAACTTACAACTAAACTTCTCAAAGAATCTTCGGCTTATTACTTCGCTGGAGTCTTCTGCCTGGCGACCTTCGTCACTTCCCTGGTCTTCAGGTCAATCGAATAAACGTCATCCCTTTCATTTGTCACGATAAGCTTTCCCGCGTTTATTTCGAGTTTCCTGATGAATACGTCCTGAACGTCCTTCTCCATTCCGGGATCGATCTTCACGGCATAGACCTGCTTCTCCCACAGCTTCTTGCCTGTGGCCTTATCCCAGGCTTCAACAACGCCCTTGTTCTCAACGGGCGCGCGGTATTCAACGCCCTCGCTGACCACCGGTTCGACTTTGGCAGGAGCTGCGCGTTTTGCAAAAGCCGCCGGCGCAAGTAAGACCAGCATGGCAACAACGAGTGATACTTTATTCATCCCCTTACCTCCTTCTTTAAGCCGGACATTTCTTCCGGCGGGTGTATTCCTGACAGATACAAACAACCATCTTTCAGACGGATTCTAGAAGTAAGGCAGGAAGAATACAAGCCTTTCATAATCAGCCATAGTCTCAGCTGAACAATCTGTGCCCGGCGAGCCTTTCCCAAGCTGCAGCGTGACAGGCCGCTGGTTACATATCACATCCTCTTCACATGTTTGTTTAATTGCCATAATCACAAGAGCTGTGATAAAGATTATTACGAGGAGAGCAAAGAAATGGACGAGGCACGGCAAAAACACCAGAAAAGGGAACCGCTGAGGATCGCGATCCTCGGTTCAGGCAAAGGCAGCAACTGCCAGTCAATCATAGACGCCATCAATGCCGGGACCCTGAACGCGAAGGTGGTCTGCGTCATCTCCGACGTCGAAAACGCTTTCATACTCGACCGCGCCAGGAAATACGGAATCCCCGCCGAATTCATCAGCGCCGCGCCCTTCAAAACCAAGATCGAGGGGGAAGCTGAACAGAAATACCTGGCCGCCTTGAAAAAGTGCGGTGCCGAAGTAATCGTCCTCGCCGGGTTCATGCGGATACTCAAGCAGGGCCTTCTCAAGACATTCGCCGGCAGGATATTGAACATCCACCCCGCCCTTCTTCCTGCATTTCCAGGCAAGGAAAGCTGGAAACAGGCAATGGATTACGGGGCCAAGGTAGCCGGCTGCACCGTCCATATCGTCGACGAGGGAACCGACACCGGTCCGATCCTTGTCCAGCGTGCCGTGCCGATACTCGAGAACGATACGCCTGAAACACTCCACGCGCGCATCCAGGTCGAAGAACACAAGGCTTATCCCGAAGCCCTCAGCCTGTTCGCCGGGGACAGAATCATGCAGGATGGAAGACGGATAAAGATCAGGATGGACTAGTAGCGGAGTTTCATCTACTATTCACCAGGTTTTCATGAATAAGAAATCACAAATCAGTCAGATCGTGCTCGGGCTGCCGAAAGGGAGCCTGCAGGAAGCTACTTTTTCGATAATGGAAAAAGCCGGATTTACAATCCGCGCGGGTTCACGCTCATACACGCCGTATGTTGACGACCCCGAAATCCAGGCCCGGCTGATCCGCGCGCAGGAAATCAGCCGCTACGTCGAACTCGGCACGCTTGATGCCGGTATCACCGGTTATGACTGGATTATGGAAAACAACTCTGATGTCGTGGAAGTCGCTGAACTTTTATACGCAAAACAGGGATTCAGGCCCGTCAGGTGGGTGGTCGCCGTCCCGGAAAAATCAAAAATCAGGACAATCAAGGACCTGAACGGCAAACGCATAGCCACAGAGGCTGTCGGGCTTACCGCGCAATTCCTGAAGAAGCACAAAATCAAGGCCGAGATCGAGTTCTCCTGGGGCGCCACCGAGGCAAAGGCACCGGAACTGGTTGACGCCATAGTTGAGCTCACTGAAACAGGTTCATCCCTGCGGGCAAACAATTTAAGGATAGTCGACACAGTAATCGAATCAACCACCAGGCTGATCGCAAACAAGAAGGCGTGGAAGTCGCCGTGGAAGCGTTCGAAAATCGAACAGATCGCCATGCTTCTTAAAGGCGCTCTTTCCGCCGAGAACAAGGTACTGCTCAAGATGAACGCCAGCGGCAAAACGGTTTCGACGATAACCGGAATCCTGCCTTCCCTTCACGCACCGACAGTCAGCGCGCTGAATTCCGGCGGCTGGGTGGCGATAGAGTCCGTGGTGGACGAAAAGATTGTCAGGAAGATCATTCCGCAGTTGAAAAAGGCTGGCGCGGAAGGCATAATAGAACTGCCGTTGAACAAGATAATTCCTTAACGGCTTGAGATTTAGTAAAAGGAGAACCAGCGATGGGATCCATAAAGAAAAAACGCAGAAAAAAGATGTCGAAGCACAAGTACCGCAAACGCAGGCGTGCGAATCGGCACAAGAACATCAACAAATAGAACTAAAGGCGCGACCAATGCGGGCACGGCTTAGGCTGGCTTTCGTCCTAGTCATGTTGTGCAGCGGCTGCGGCATCCTCAATCACAGCAGGGTGCAGACTGTCCGTCCTGGCGATTCACACCAGCCGCTCAATGATGACGAGTTAAAGTTCGCGAGGGCTCTCGCGCACTACAGTTCTGGTCTGTTCTGCCTCGGAAACCTTGATATGAGTTCTTCCAACTCAATGATCAGGGGAATTGACGGGGCTATACAGCATTTCTCGACAGCGGTAGAATCCGATCCATCGTCTGACCGGCCATACTCCACCCTCGCAGTCTGCTACCTGGCACTCAAGCAGAACGACAAGGCCATCGAAGTACTGAAAAAGGCATGCATTAACCAGCCGACAAACGTGGCGACAAGAATCGACCTCGCCGGCCTCCTGGAAAGGGCCAGCCGCACAGACGAGGCAATCACCTGCTACCGCGAGGCAATAAAGCTGACACCGGCATCAGTGGACCTCTACAAGAACCTTTCCCTTCTTTACCTGTCACAGAAGAAGGAGAAAGAGGCTTTCCGCGTGCTCACTGAAGCTTCGAAGCAGGTCGATAAGCCGGAAGTCATATCCACTTTCTGCTACGAGCGCGGGAGATTCTACGAAACCATAAGAATGTATGATGTGGCAATGGGACTGTATTCCCTGGCCGCGAAGTTCAGCACCAAGTGGCCGGAACCCTATATACGCCTTGCCTCCATTCACATGAAAACAGATGTGTCAAAGGCCGTGAATATCCTCAACGGCGCCCTCAAGGCAATGCCTGGCGAAATAGACATCCTTTCCACCCTCGCCCTCATCTACACCGTGGACAAGCAGTACGGAAAGGCAATCGACTTTTTCCAGCGGACGGAACATGCCTTCGAAAGCTCAGGGGTCGACAGCCAAAAGACAAAACTCAGCCCCGTTTTCTACACAACCTATGGATCAACCTGCGAACGCTCCGGCAAATTCGAGAAGGCAGAGGAAATATTCGAAAAATGCATCAAGTTCTACCCGGACAGCGATAACGCGCTGAACTATCTTGCATACATGTGGGCGGAACGGGGCGAAAAACTGGACAAAGGACTGGAATACGTCAACAGGGCGCTCGAACTTATGCCGGAAAACGGCGCATACCTGGACACCCTGGGCTGGATATACTTCAAGCAGAAGAAGTTCGACCTGGCACTCGAACAACTCCGGAGGGCCAGCGAAACCTTGCAGAATGATCCGACCGTCACCGAACATCTCGGGGATATATATTTCGCCCTCAACGAGAAGAAACAGGCGATCCTCTGCTGGAAAAAAAGCTTCCTGATGGACGACACCAACAAGCCACTGGCCGAAAAACTTAAAAAGAACGGCGTCGACACCGACCAGCTTATAAAGGAAATGAAGCAGGCATCAACCCGGCCTGTTACAGAATCCTCGAAACTGCCCGAAAAAGGGCGGACCAGATGACGGCCATACACCAGATAGTCGCAGGATTTGCCCACGGCGATGCGATCAGCAACGAGTCTATCGTAATGCGCGATATCTTCCGTTCCTGGGGATTCCAGTCCGACATCTTCTGCGAAAAGAAACGTATCCTCCCCGAACTGCGGGGTAACGCCAGGGACCTTGCCGAATGCTCTGCAGCCTGCGGGCCGGACGACGTCGGCCTGCTCCACCTTTCGATTGGTTCTGATGCCAACGACCTGTTCCAGACACTTCGCTGTAAGAAAGCTATTCTCTACCACAATATAACGCCGTCCCATTACTTCGACCTGATTAACAAGCCGACGGCCTCCTGCCTTGAGAAGGGACGCCGCCAGACCGCCATGCTGGCAAACGCGGCGCAGGTAAACATGGCCGACAGCAAGTTCAACGCCGGCGAACTGGTCCAGCTGGGATATAAGAATGTCCAGGTGCTGCCGCTCGTCCTGGACCTGAAAAGACTGAAGGACAACCCGGACAAACGGACACTGCGGGCATACAGCGACGGGAAGACCAATATACTCTTTGTGGGCCGTTGCGTGCCGAACAAGAAAATTGAAGACGTTATCAGGACATTCTTCTGTTTCTACAAGGCCGTTGAGCCTCATTCACGACTTATCCTGGTCGGGTCCTTTGCAGGAGCGGAGCGCTATCATAATCTCCTGCTCACACAGGCACGTGAGCTGGAAATAAGCGATATCCGGTTCACCAGCTCAATTCCCCAGTCCCAGCTCAATGCAATTTACCAGACCGCGCACCTGTTCCTGTCCATGAGCGAACACGAGGGCTTCTGTATACCGGTTATTGAAAGCATGGTTCATGACGTTCCGGTGATGGCATACGCCGCGGCGGCTGTCCCGGAGACCATGGACAGCGCCGGCGTCCTGTTCCGCGAGAAGAGCCCCGAACTTGTTGCAGAAATGATGGGCCGGATTCTGCGCGATTCCGCATTGAGAAGCGCAATCATCGCAAAACAGAGGGAGCGCATCGCCAGGTACACGGGCCGCGACCTTGTTTCCGAGTTGAAGCAAATGCTGGGCCCTCTCATCTGTTCTTGAACATGAAGAGCAAAAGAAATGCTTCCCTCAGGGATACCGGCGAACTTGCCGCCATCGAACGGCTCTGCCGTCACCTTTCCCGCAGCCGGGATGTCATGACCGGGGTCGGCGACGACTGCGCTGTTGTCAGGACGAAAAGCGGAGACGAATACGACTTACTGCTCACCTCCGATGCCGTCATAGAGAACATCCATTTCAAGCCGGGCACGCCGCCTTCCGCTGTCGGGCACAAAGCAGTTGCGAGAGTCTTGAGCGATATCGCCGCGATGGGCGGCAAACCAAAATGGGCACTGATTGACCTTGTCGCCCCTCCCGGGACTCTCATGAGGACACTTGATGCTGTTTACAGCGGAGTAGCCGCTACAGCCAGGAAATACGGACTTTCAATCGTGGGAGGCGACATGGCCAGCGGCCAGGCGCTGGAACTGCACGTCTTCGCCGCGGGCAGCGTACCTGCAGGAAAGGGAATCCTGCGTTCCGGCGCCTGGCCAGGCCACGCGATATTTGTCACAGGTTCTCTCGGCGGAAGCTTCACAGGAAAACACCTGTCATTTGCCCCAAGAATGGAAGAAGGACAGTTCCTCAGGAAGTGGGCGACGTCCATGATAGATGTGAGCGACGGACTCGCATCAGACCTGAGGCATTTGACGGCAATGAGCGGAACCGGCGCATTGATTTTTGAAGACATGCTCCCTGTCTCAAAGGCAGTCCATAGACTGAAAGGCAGGACGTCAGCACTTGGCCATGTACTTCATGACGGAGAAGATTTCGAACTCCTTTTCACCGTTCCGGCCAGGAGAGTCAGCGCCTTTACGAAGGCATGGAAGAAGAACTTCTCCCTGCCGTGCACGATGATCGGAAAGATGACAGGCAGGCGTGGATTTATCGAATGCGCCGGCAGGAATGGAATGGTAAGACGCCTTGAAAAAACAGGATACCAGCATTTTAAACAATAAGACTTTTGTTTCCAGCGGGCCTGAAGCCACCTGGAAGATTGCCAGCCAGCTTGTGGAATCGCTGCAACAGCGGAATTCCGGCCGGGATGCCTGCACTGTGCTCGCGCTTCATGGCGATCTCGGAAGCGGAAAGACCTGCTTTGTGCAGGGCCTGGCAATGGCGCTTGGAATTAACCAGGCAGTCACAAGTCCCACTTTCACGATCGTCAACGAATACAGGGGCCGCCTTGCGCTCTATCACATTGATCTTTACCGGCTTAAGGATCCTGACGAAGCACTGGGATTCGGGCTTGAAGAGTATCTCGAAGCAAAGGGCATTACCGCAATCGAATGGGCCGAACGAGCCGGCGACCTTCTTCCACCCGACACGATCCACATCCACTTCGAAACAATGCCATCGGCCGACGAAAGAAAAATCATCTTCGGCTCCATTGACTAGAACCTATCGCAAAATTGGTTTTGGCCACGACACTGCGAGTTCTGCCCTGACCGCAAGGCACCGGCAAGGGGTCAATACCCTCAGCGGTCTTGGCCCCTTGCCGGGAACGCCGCGTCAGGGCAGAAGACGCTGTGCCCATGAGGGTTGCGCATCTTTTTGTGCGGGGCGGCGTTGTGCACGCAGGGGAAATACCACCTTGGGTATTCCTGCCTGCGTGCCCGCCTTGCCCAGCGCAAAAATCTGTGCAATCGTGGTTCAAACCAATTTTGAGATAGGTTCTAGAAGGCAGCACCCGGAACTCAGTCACCGAACAAAACCTCAGGGATGGAATAGCCGCAGGAAACTTAGCGCCGGAGGAATTTGTGGACGGGAACGAGCTGCTGAAAATCCAGCAGGCCGGCAAGCGACTGGATCGTAACCCTTATTCCAGCCTCGCGGACAGCCGCGATTGGATTGAGGCCTCCGAGAACCACCATGCCGCAGTATCCCTCGGAAACGGGAATATCAAACAGCGGCTGGCTGGGGCGCCCGATCGCAAGAATACCACCCAGCCCGCGTGACTTCATGACCCGCTCCACCCTTTTCACCTGTTCCACAGCCGCAGACGGCAGTTCGCGGAAACTCGCGCAGACTATTCCGGATCCACGAAGAACCGCGTTGCGGACTCGAGTCATATCGGCCCGGATAAAGACTTCCAGGGGATCGAGCGTTGAGCCGCGATACTCAATCATGTTCACAAAACGGACCGGGTTGCGGTCCCTTATTTCCAGGAGCCCGCCGAACCGTGAAACAACGGGAATGCCTGCCTTCTGGAATATGCCGTTGAGAGTTATGCTGCACACCGTTGCTATTGCCACAGACCCCTCTGGCACAACAACACTTCCGAGATTTGTCCCGCCCTGTGCAACCGCAATCATTCCGCCAATGGAGTAACCGCGGTCAACTATCAGCTGGATTTCCTTAATCGTCGGCCCGAAATCACCTGCATCCACAAAGGAGACATTGATTATGATTGTTCCTTTTCCTGCCACAACATCGAAGGACATCTTGTAGCCCAGCGAGTCAACTTTTGCGGCTACGATACCCATCCGCGCCATGGCGTTGGTCTGCGAAACCTCTTCCCTTCCCCGCGCGGTAATCTCCCGCCCCATCCTGCGGCTGACAAGCCGGGTAAAACCCTGAGCATCAAGATTCAGGAGGTAATGGCGTACTGTTCTGGGCTGAAGGTCTATACCGGCGGCCAGAAGTGCGGAAACTATCTGGGACGCCCCGGTCGGCTTTCGCGCTTCATTCAATACCTTTAGAATAGCGGATTTCGAACTATCACTTCGCATGCTCACAAGAAACAGCTCCACGCTTTTGACCGCATGACATTGCCGATTGGCAAAACCGGTTATTACTTAAAATCAGTTTCTACCCGAATTTTCCCGAAGAATCAATACGGCAATTTGGCCGTATATGAAAACGGGAAATCTTCATATTTTTCTGCGAAATCGTTGACTGGCCGGGCGACAATTGTAAGTTAACGGCCATTAGTGACCATCTTGGGTCAAAACAACAAACAAGGAGATGCGGTAATGGACCTAGTAAAACAGGTAATCAAGAACGTAGAAAGAAGAAACCCGGGCGAACCTGAATTCCTGCAGGCAGTCACGGAAGTGCTGGAATCGATCCAGCCTGTAATCAAACAGAAAAAGATTTACCAGGAAACGTGTATCCTGGACCGCATCGTGGAGCCGGAACGCGTAGTCATGTTCCGCGTTCCGTGGCAGGATGATCAGAATAAAGTGCATATAAACCGCGGCTTCCGCGTGCAGTTCAGCAGCGCCATCGGACCGTACAAGGGCGGCCTCCGTTTCCACCCGTCGGTATACCTCGGAATCATCAAGTTCCTCGGCTTTGAACAGATATTCAAGAACGCGCTGACGACCCTTCCCATGGGCGGCGGCAAAGGCGGTTCCGACTTCGACCCGAAAGGCAAGTCCGACAACGAAGTAATGCGCTTCTGCCAGAGCTTTGCCACGGAACTCTGCAAGCATATTGGCCCTGACACTGACGTTCCCGCGGGTGATATCGGAGTCGGCGGCCGGGAAGTCGGTTTCATGTACGGCCAGTATAAGCGTATCAGGAACGAATTCACCGGCGTACTGACCGGCAAGGGCTTGAAATGGGGCGGAAGCCTGGTCCGCACAGAGGCAACCGGGTACGGCCTGACATACATCATCGAGGAAATGCTCAAGGATGCCGGCGAGACAATCGAAGGCAAGACAGTTGCCATGTCCGGATCCGGTAACGTCGCGATCTACGCAGTGGAGAAGACACAGCAGCTCGGCGGCAAGGTTGTAACAATGAGCGACTCAAACGGCTGGATCTATGACCCCCAGGGCATCAAGCTTGACCTCGTGAAGGATATCAAGGAGGTCCGCCGCGGCCGTATCAAGGAGTATGCCGCGGAAGTCAAATCGGCCAAATATACAGACGCGGGAAGCGCAAAGAGGGTCTGGTCGGTTCCCTGCGATATAGCCATGCCGAATGCGACACAGAACGAACTGAACGGCGACGACGCCAAGCTGCTTATCAAGAACGGCGTCAAGGCCGTAGGCGAAGGCGCAAACATGCCCTCGACGCCCGAGGCAATCGAAGCGTTCCTGAAAGCGAAGACACTGTTCAGCCCGGCCAAGGCTGCGAATGCCGGCGGCGTGGCCACCAGCGGACTTGAAATGAGCCAGAACAGCATGCGCCTCAGCTGGACATTCGAGGAAACTGACACAAGGCTGAAGAAGATCATGCAGAACATTCACAAACAGTGCAAGGATGCGGCCGAGGAATACGGCTGCCCCGGTAACTTCGTTGCCGGCGCGAACATTGCAGGATTCATCAAGGTTGCCGATTCAATGCTGGCACAAGGCCTTGTGTAATTCGCAAAAGTCATTGCAACGATAACAAACTGGCCGCGGCACATGCCGCGGCCAGTTCTTTTTTCCGTTTATCCTGAATTCTGTCTTCTGACTTCTTTCTTACTTGATATCCGCGTGGTATTCCTGCAGGGACTTGACCCCGGCCTTGCCCTTGCGGGCGGCAGCTATACCCTTCGCAGCGGCGGCTGCAGCTGCAAGCGTGGTTATGTAAGTTACCTTGTGCCTGATGGCCGCTTTCCTGATGTACGAGTCGTCCGACTGGCTGAGTTTCCCGTTCGGCGTATTAATGACAAGCTGTATCTCCTTGTTCATTATCACGTCGGCAATATTCGGCCGGCCCTCATTAACCTTGAGGATCATATCCGACTTGACACCGTTCTCGGCGAGGAAGTCGTGGGTCCCGCGGGTAGTACGCAGGCTGAATCCAAGCTTTGAAAACGCCCGGGCAACGTCGAGTACTGCCGGGCGGTCCTTGGGAGACACGCTTATCAACACCGTGCCTTCGGTGGGCAGTATTGACTTGGCAGCCTCCTGCGCCTTGTAAAAAGCAGTCCCGAACGAATCGGCCATGCCCAGCACTTCGCCGGTTGACCGCATCTCGGGCCCGAGCACCGGGTCCACTTCCGGGAACATGTTGAACGGGAAGACCGATTCCTTGACTCCGAAATGCGGGATCTTCTTCCTTTTAAGCCCCATCTCCGAGAGCTTTCCACCCATCATCAGCTTTGTGGCAATCTGGGCCATGCCCACATTGCACACCTTTGATACCAGCGGCACCGTACGCGAGGCCCTGGGGTTGGCCTCGAGAACATAGACTACATCCTTGGCTATGGCGTACTGCATGTTCATGAGACCGACAACCTTGAGCTCAATGGCAATCCTGCGGGTATATTCCTCTATGGTCTTGATATCCTTCTCCGGTATGCTCACTGGAGGTATGACGCATGCCGAGTCACCCGAATGAATTCCAGCCAGTTCAATATGTTCCATCACCGCGGGCACATATGCGTCAGTGCCGTCAGAGATCGCGTCAGACTCCGTCTCCAGGGCATTGTCAAGGAACCTGTCAATCAGTATGGGACGCTCAGGAGTAACATCCACGGCAGCGCCGACATACTTCTCAAGCATTTCCTCATCGTAGATAACTTCCATGCCCCGGCCGCCGAGCACGAATGAAGGGCGGCACATCACGGGATAACCGATCTTCGCCGCAATCTTCTTCGCTTCCGCGATAGTGCTGGCCATGCCTGATTCGGGCATAGGGATCTTCATCTTTTCCATCATCTTCCTGAACATATCCCGGTCTTCGGCAAGATCGATGGCATCAACAGATGTCCCGAGAATCTTCACCCCGGCATCCGCGAGTTCGCGGGCGAGATTGAGCGGAGTCTGGCCGCCAAACTGGACGATAACGCCCATGGGCTTTTCCTTCTCGTATATGCTGAGGACGTCCTCAACAGTGAGAGGCTCAAAGTAGAGCTTGTCGGAAGTATCATAGTCGGTGGAAACAGTTTCCGGATTACAGTTGACCATAATCGTTTCGTAACCCATGTCCTTGAGCGCAAATGCAGCATGGACACAGCAATAGTCGAACTCGATCCCCTGCCCGATCCTGTTCGGACCTCCGCCGAGCACCATGATCTTCTTCTTGTTCGGACTGCTCTTGGTCTTGTCAGGCGCATTGTATGTCGAATAGTAGTAACATGCGTTCTCGACACCGCTGACAGGGACGGCATCCCATCCCTCAACCACGCCAAGCGAAATCCTCTTCCGCCTTATCTCCTTCTCCGGGATGCCAAGAATCTTCGAAAGATACTTGTCTGCAAAACCGTCTTTCTTGGCCTGGATCAGCAGTTTGTCAGGTGGAAGCTTGCCCTTGTACTTGAGCAACTGTTCTTCCAGCTCCACAAGTTCCTTCATCTGCTGGATGAACCATGCCTTGATGTAGGTCATCTCGTGCAGCCTCTGCACGTCCGCTCCCTTCCTCAGCGCCTCGTACATTATGAACTGGCGCTCGCTGGAAGGCTCTTTCAACATTGCCATCAGCTCTTCCAGGGACCTCCTGTTGAAATCCCTGGCAAAACCAAGCCCATGCCTTCCGTTTTCAAGCGACCGGATCGATTTCTGGAAAGCTTCCTTGTAGGTCTTCCCGATACTCATCACTTCGCCAACAGCCCTCATCTGGGTACCAAGTTTGTCTTCCGAGCCTTTGAATTTCTCAAAAGCCCAGCGCGCGAATTTGACAACAACGTAATCCCCGGAAGGCGTGTATTTATCAAGCGTTCCGTCACGCCAGTAAGGAATCTCGTCCATCGTCATTCCGCCTGCCAGCTTGGCCGATACGAGGGCAATCGGGAATCCGGTTGCCTTGGATGCCAGCGCCGATGAACGTGAAGTCCTCGGATTGATTTCTATTACAACGACGCGGCCTGTTTTAGGGTCATGTGCAAACTGAACGTTTGTACCGCCTGTAACCCTGATTGCCTCCACGATCCTGTATGAATAGTCCTGCAGCTTCGCCTGGAGTTTCGGGTCGATTGTAAGCATCGGAGCCGTACAGTACGAGTCGCCGGTATGCACTCCCATGGCATCAACGTTCTCGATAAAGCAGACGGTTATCATCTGGTTCTTCGCATCACGAACAACTTCCAGTTCAAGCTCCTCCCAGCCGAGCACTGATTCCTCAACGAGGATCTGGCCGATAAGGCTTGCCAGGATTCCGCGGCTCGCGACAGCGCGAAGTTCCTCAACATTGTAGACGAGTCCGCCGCCCGTGCCGCCCATGGTGTATGCCGGCCTTATCACCACCGGATAACCAAGCTCCATGGCAATCTTCTCTGCATCTTCGACAGTGTAAACGGCCGTGCTCTTCGGCACATCGATGCCGAGCTTGGCCATCGTTTCCTTGAAAATGATCCTGTCTTCACCGCGCTCGATCGCGTCGAGATCAACTCCGATGACTTTCACTCCGTATTTCTCCAGCACGCCGGCCTTTGCAAGCTCCGAACTGAGGTTCAGGCCTGACTGGCCACCAAGATTGGGAAGCAGGGCATCCGGGCGCTCCTTGTCGATTATCTGGGACATTCTTTCAACATTGAGCGGCTCTATGTAAGTAACGTCGGCCATGCCGGGATCAGTCATGATTGTTGCCGGGTTAGAATTGGCAAGCACGATCTTGTAGCCGAGGCTGCGGAGAGCCTTGCAGGCCTGGGTGCCCGAATAGTCAAACTCGCACGCCTGCCCGATAATTATCGGACCGGACCCGATGATCATGACCTTGTTGATGTCTTTATGCTTTGGCATTAAGTATTCCCCCTGTTTACTGCGGTGTTTATTACGTGATAAAAAGACTCTTGCTTGAAAAGATCGGTTCGCTGGTCAGGTTCACCCCGAGACGCCTCAGTCCTGCCTCGTCGCCGGGCGTCGGGATATGAGTCATGTGCATCTCGCACCCCCTGAGGTCCTGAAGTTTCTCCATGGCAACCTGGGCTGCAGAATTCGTCATCGCGCTGATGCTGAGGGCTATCAGTGTTTCCTCAAGATCAAGGCTTACCTGCCGTGCTTTTAAGATTGTCGTTTTCAGGTTCCTGATGGAATCAATGATAGCAGGGGAAAGCAGATGGAGCTTATCCGGCACATCGGCAAGCTGCTTGGCGGCATTCATCACCAGGCTCGATGCCGCATGCATGAGGGCCGAGTTCTCCCCGGTGACAATTGTCCCGTCTTTCAGTTCGATGGCGGCGCCGCAGTAAACACCCTGATTTCCCTTGTTCTTTGCCTTTGCTCTCTCAGCAGCTTCGCGGGCAGGCAGGACCACCGGCCTGTCTTCCGGCTTTACATTCGATTCCTCCATCAGCATCTCGGCCCTTTTGATTGTCTCCTTGTCGGCCAGGCCCATCATGTATTCACAGCTGTACCTGAAATAACGCCTGATCACTTCCTGGACCGAAGCCCGGCTGACTACACCGTCATCGACAATCGCAAAACCGGCACGGTTGACCCCCATGTCTGTAGGCGACCTGTACACACACTTCTTCTCCATGATCTTCTCAAGGATTTTTTCCAGCACGGGAAAGATTTCAACGTCGCGGTTGTAGTTGATCGCCGTTTCCTTGTAAGCCAGGAGATGGAAAGGATCGACCTGGTTGAAATCCCCTATATCAGCTGTTGCCGCCTCGTAAGCCACATTAACGGGATGCTTAAGCGGCAGGTTCCATATCGGGAAAGTCTCAAATTTAGCGTATCCGGATCTCTTGCCTGTTTTATAATCGTGGTAGAGCTGGTTAAGACAGGTTGCCATCTTTCCGCTTCCCGGCCCGGGTCCTGTAACTACCACAATCGGGTTCTTTGTCTCTATGAACGGGTTGGCACCAAACCCCTGCTCGCTCACTATTGCGTTTACGTCAGAAGGATAACCCTCGATGGCACGGTGCGTGTAGACCCTTATACCTCGGCGTTCCAGCCTGTTGATAAACTGCCTGGCCGCCGGCTGGTTCTCGTAACGCGTGACCACAACCGCCAGGACATCAATACCCCACTCCTTGAGGTCATCCATGACCTTGAGAACATCCGAGTCGTAACTGATCCCGAAATCGGCCCTCATTTTCTTGCGCTCAATGTCACCGGCAAAAATACAGAGAATTATATCCGTCTTGTCCTTCATCCTCTGGAGAAGGCGCATTTTTACGTTGGGATCAAACCCTGGAAGTATCCTCGCCGCGTGGTAATCAAACACCAGCTTGCCGCCGAATTCGAGGTAAAGCTTATTGTCGAAACTCTCGGCTCTTTTGATAATGCTTGCGGTCTGTTCGTTCAGGTATTTCTCGTTGTCAAAACCAATTGCTTTTATCATTGAACATCCTTTTCACCGGAAAGATTAACGACATCCACAAATGCCGGAATTTAACCTCTTTGCCCTCGTTTCGCAACAAAAGTGTAGCACATTTTCCTTTCTTGAAATCTTTACAACAATTTTGTAGTATTATCGCGAACAAAATCGACATACCGATGCATGTCCTTCACTCCTCAAATAACAGATGAATCCCCTGTATACGTCGCGGGACGTCCCGGCAAGACGCGACCGAAGGTCCGGCCAGGGCGCCACCGGTACTTATGCAGGTTTGCAAAGACGGGAGTTCCTTCGATAAAGAGCATCTCCGTGGTCCAGTTATTATCAAGAGTCTTCTTGACTGCTTGGGCACCCCATTGCATATTTTTGCCTTTTAACAAGGAGTAAAGCGAAATGATTAAAGCCAAGATAATAGGCGCCGGCGGTTACGGCGGAGTAGGAATAACAGAACTGCTTCTCGGGCATCCAAAAGCAAAGATTCACGCGCTTGTCGACGTGGAAAACCCTGGCATGCCTATCAGCAAGATTTATCCGCATCTCGCAGGATTCTGCGACATGGTCATCATAGACCCTTCTGACCCAAAGGCACAGGAACCGGTCGACGTGGTATTCATGGCCACCCCTGACGGCGTGGGAATGAAGCTTGCACCTGCCGAGCTGGCAAAGGGCGCAAAGGTCGTCGATTACAGCGGTGATTTCAGGTTCAACAGCAGTGAAGATTATGCGGAATATGCCAGGAGGATCGGCAGGAGCCCTGAACATGCTTCCCCTGAACTCCTGCCACAGTCTGTTTACGGCATTCCCGAGCTTCACCGGAAAGAAATAACCAGTAGCACAAGGATTGTCGGCAATCCGGGCTGTTTCGCCGTAAGCTGTATCATGGGGTTGTCACCCGCGGTCAAGAACGGCCTTCTGGAGAAGAACACGATAATATGCGACTGCAAGACAGGAGTATCAGGTGCAGGCAAGAAACCAAGCCCGACATTCCACTACCCGGCCCGGTACGATCACATGAACGCTTACAAGCTGGCCGGCCATCAGCACGTATGCGAAATCGAACGCGAACTTGGTATCCAGGCCGGACATGAAATCAGGATCACATTCACCTCCCAGGTCGTGCCGGTTTGCAGGGGTATAATGTCAACCCTGTACGGTACGCTTTCGAGGAAAATGACCGAGGCGCAGCTACTGGAAGTTTACCGGACTTTCTATAAAAATGATGCGTTTGTGAGGGTCTTCGAAAGCACAGCTCCGGTGGGCTCCCCGCATGTGAGGGGCACAAACTACTGCAATCTCGTTGTAAGTGTCGACGAGCGCACAAACAAGCTCAGGGTCGTCTCATATATCGACAATCTGGTCAAGGGCCAGGCCGGTTCTGCCCTGCAGAATATGAATCTTCTGTTCGGCCTGCCGGAAACAAATGGCCTCGACAAGCCGGGTATGTATCCGTAGAATGCCGTTTTTGAGTATGGAATGACTCAAAAGGAAAGCTGTACCAGTCGGGAGCCATTTCACAGGAATCATACGGGAGGTGTCACATGGAAGAGAGCGCAACAGCAAAAACAGTAATTGCCGAAGATGTTGAAGTCGTCGGCACAATCAAGAGCGAACATAACATCCAGATTGACGGCAAGCTTAACGGTGACCTCAACTGCATCGGTGATACCGTCGTGGGAAGCACCGCTAACATCAAGGGAAACATTTCCTCCAACTGCGTGACAGTTCTCGGCCAGGTAAACGGCAATATAAACGCCAAGGACAAGATCGAACTCAAGGCCTCAGCCTATGTCAACGGCGACATCAGGTCCAAGCGGATGACGGTCGAAGACGGCGTGACTTTTGTCGGCAAATCGGAAGTCAATCCCTCCGGCGTCAGTCCTTCCAGGTCCTATTCATCCTCCGACATTAACCAGGCAGTTCACGAAATAACACCTTCATCGGGAATGGGTGCGGGCGCGACAGATGAAGAAGTGAATGCACTTCGGGAAGAAATCAGGAAGAATGTCAAGGAGGAGGTTAAGAGTAAATCCAGCGGCTTTTTCGGGAAAAGGTAATTTGCTGGAAGTCGCCCTGCCTCATAACTCCGGAGAAAACTGGCAATGGAGGACTATGACGAGAGTCCCATTGTAATTGACGGATTCAGTTCTGTGCAGGCAATTCGTCGGGCGCAGAAGCGTACCGACCCCAGGTCAGCGGCAACTGCCGGTGAGACACCCGAAAATAAAGCCGAAGGCAGGGACGGGAAAAGAGCCGGCGCCAAGATCGACCACACCGTTTTACCCCAGAAACATGAAGTTGTCTGTTACGAATGCGACTATATCTTCATGGTGTCAGGCCGTATCCAGGACACAATGTGTCCAAAATGCCACCGGTCGCTGAGGATGGAAGACCTCACAATTAACAGTAAATGGTCGGAATCAATCAGGACCATAGGAACCGTCAATATTAAAGCCGGTACTGTGTTGGAAGGCGCAGAAATAAGGGCAAGAGATATTATACTTGCAGGAAACGCAGAAAACGGGATTATTCGTGCTGGAAGACGCCTGGAACTTCATATGGGAGCAAAGTTCAATATCGCCAAAACGAGGATGAGAGACCTGATAATCAGTAAAGACGCGGATTTCAGCATCCCGGCGACGGTATCCCTGAGGAACCTTGAAGTTGGAGGAACCCTGAAGGCAAGAATCTTTGCAGACGGTGTAGTTGTGATAAAACAGGGCGGGATCCTTGACGGAGAAGTTCATACTCCGCGCCTTGTTGTTGAAGACGGCGGAGGGCTCAAGGCCCAGGTCGTAAGCGGAATCAGCAGGGACAGGCCCTCGAGCCGGACCAGAGCTGGCAGCGAAAAATAAATGAGGTGATTCAATGTCAATAAAGCACGGCCTTGGAAGGGGCCTTGATGCCCTGATAAGCGACGGAAGCGGTTCAGCAGCCGTATCAGCGACAAGAAAACCGGTTAGCGGAACAACAAAGATTCCTATCCAGAAGATCAGGAAGAATCCGTTCCAGCCACGCCACAAATTTTCAGACGAAGGCATGGTTGAGCTGATTGAGTCCGTGAAAAAACGCGGAGTTATAACACCCCTGCTCGTCCGCCCAAGTGGTGATGGTTACGAACTCATAGCAGGTGAACGCAGGTTGAGGGCCGCCACTGCAACAGGCATGACCGAAGTCCCGGCAGTCATAATGGAAGCGTCGGATAATGATTCCCTTGAAATCGCCCTGATCGAAAACCTCCAGCGCGAAGACCTCAATATTCTGGAAATCGCGGAGGGCTACGAAGCTCTCTCGGGCAAGTTCAATCTTACCCAGGAGCAGATAGCCGCCAGGGTCGGAGTGGCTCGCGCCTCGGTGGCAAACACCATGCGCATACTCTCGCTGCCGGCGGAGGTAAAGCAGCTTATCGCATCGGAACAGCTCTCGCCTGGCCACGCAAAACTCCTTGCCGGCATCGAAATAAAAGATGAACAGGTCATTTTCGCACACCGGATCATCAAGGAGAACCTCTCGGTACGTAACCTGGAAAAGCTTGTCCAGCGGGCACGCCGCGTGACCAAGAAGAAACGCGCGGAGAAAGAGGATATCTCCTCCACCCATCTTTCATATCTCTCGGACAGGCTGCACAGGTATTTCGGTACAAGCATCAGGATTGTCCCCTGCAAAACACTGGCCAACGGGAAGAAAATGCGGGGAAGCCTTGAAATAGATTTTTACTCTACGGAAGACCTGAACAGGATACTCGACCTGCTTGGTATAACCGAGGAATAAAGCGGCTGGAACAGATGACCTTCGAAGGGAAATGCACAGACCAGCGTGCGGGCAGCGCCAGGGCACGGTTTGCCGTCGCATTCCCGTTCCTCCTCGTTTCAGCAACAGTTATCTTCTTCGTCACAGTCTACCCCGATGAAAGCACTCAGAAAGTTTTAAAGTTCTTCTCCCTTTTCAAGAAGCAGGCGCCTGCAGGATCAGTCAGCACAGCTCTCGCACCGCCCCTCGATCCAACGGCTTTTAACGGCAAACGCGCACTCGATGAAACGGCCAACTTCATTGCCGTCGGCCCGCGCTGTTCCGGCACGGAAGGAGCAAAGAATGCCGCAAAATATATTGAAAGCCGGCTGAAGGCCCTCGGGGCGGATCCTGTCATCGACGAGTTCCGCGACATTACCCCGGAGGGGGAAAAGGTTTTCATGAATGTATACTCGGAAATCAAGGGATCGAAGGACTTGTTCATAATAATCATTTCCCACTACGACACAAAGCAGGGAATTTCCGCAGATTTTACCGGTGCGAACGACTCCGGATCCAGCACCGGCCTTCTTCTTGAACTTGCCGGGATACTCGTAAAATCAAGGCTTGCCGGACCTACAATACTGCTTGCCTTCGTTGACGGAGAGGAATGCCTTAAGGATTACGGTCCTTCCGACGGCCTTCACGGAAGCAGGTATCTCGCGAGTACGCTTGTCCGCAACGCCAGGGTACAGAAGACCGTTGCAGCCATAGTCGTTGACATGGTTGGCGATGCAGATCTGAACATCGCCATCCCGCGCAACAGCTCTCCGGAGCTTGCCTCCCTTGTGTTCATGTCGGCAACAGAGGAGAATGCCCGCCTCAAGTTCTCTCTCGGCGATTCCACTGTTCTGGATGATCACGAACCCTTCCGGCAGGCAGGAATAAGGGCAATAGACATTATAGACTTCGATTACGGATCGGAACGCGGGAAACAGGATTACTGGCACACTGGCAAGGATACTATCGACAAGTTAAGCGCCGACAGCCTTCAACTCGCGGGCCGCGTCCTGGTCCGCACACTGAACATGCTCAGGGATTACGAACCGGAAGTCCTGACAAAAAGAAACCCAAGCCGGTAATCAGTAGAGCCAGTCTCCAAACATATGGAAATCACGGCACCGTGTAGCGCCTGTCGAGCGTAAAGGCATTCTCTATGTGATTCAGAGAGGCCTCGCTGCCGGGCGCACCGGTGACCTCAACAACGTCAAAACGGAAATTGACACTGGGACACTTGATCTTCTTCAGGTACCTGACGGCCGCCCTGGACAGGTTGTGCCGTTTTGCATCATCCACAGCGCTTACCGGACGCCCGAAATCATCACCTTTCCGCGTCTTCACTTCCACGAATACAAGAACCTCTCCATCGCGGGCCACAAGATCAATTTCGTCCCGGTCGCCAATCCTCACACGGCGGCCCAGAATCCTGTATTTCTTGGACTTCAGGAGCCGCTCCGCCTCTTTCTCGCCCCATAAACCGGTTTCTGCAGTGTTATTACTGTCCATCTTGCGTCAGCTCGAAATTAGCAGGCCTCGACCTCAGTTCAGCTGCCTCACGGACAGGCCTGAATGAATTCCTGTGCACGGGCGAAGGCCCGAACTCCAGCAGGGCCTGCATATGGACCTTTGACCCGTACCCCTTGTGCTTGGCAAAACCGTATTGAGGATATTGGACAGCAAGCTCCTTCATCTTATGGTCCCGGGTCACCTTGGCAACCACGCTGGCGGCAGCTATTGAAAGGCTCTTGCCGTCACCCCCGATAATCGCGGTTGAGTTGCACGGAAAACCTTTAACAGGCAATCCGTCAACGATCACATGATCAGGAATACACGGAAGGCTCTTTACAGCCCGCGACATTGCCAGGTGAGTGGCATTGAGGATATTTACTTCGTCAATTTCGGAGACATCGGCAAAGCCGACGCCGATCTTGACGTATTCGGAAGCGAAAAGGATCTTGTAGAAGTACTCTCGCCGGTTCTCTGTAAGCTTCTTGGAATCTGTAAGGCCTTCGAGCGCACCATGTTCCTGGGACTCCAGGAATGAACGGTCAAATACCACCGCTGCAGCCATTACAGGCCCGGCCAGGGGACCGCGGCCGGCCTCATCAACGCCGGCGACAACTTTAAAACCCTTTTCCCAGCATTGACGCTCAAACTGGAGCAAGGCAGGCTCCTGTTATTCTTTTGTCTTGGACTCACCTTTTAGCCGAGCTTTTTTACCGGTGAGCTTACGCATGTAATACAGCTTTGCACGGTTCACATTGGAGGAACTCTCGACCTCAATCTTGGCAATGTGCGGGGAATGAACAGGAAACACGCGTTCCACACCGACCCCGTGGGAAATACGCCTCACGGTGAACGTCTCGAGGGAGGCGCCGCCATCCCTGGCAATCACGGTACCCGGGAAAACCTGTATGCGTTCCTTGTCGCCTTCCTTGATTTTCACATGGATCTTGACGTTGTCTCCCACCTTGAAAGGTGTAAGGTCCTTCATATTCTCGCTGCGTATCTTGTCGATAATCTTCGAAACCATAATGACCCCCATTCAGTCTTCTTTATCCAATAAATCAGGCCTTCTTTTCCTTGTCCTTGCGACAGCCTGTTCTTTCCGCCACCTTGCTATATCCTCGTGGTTTCCCGACAGCAGAACATCGGGAACCTTCATTCCCCTGTATTCCGGTGGCCTTGTATATTGAGGATATTCAAGCCATCCGTTACTGAACGATTCCTCAATCGTTGACCCGGCCCCGCCGAGAACATCCGGCAACAAACGCACCACTGCATCTATTACAACTGCAGCCGGCAGTACCCCGTTCGTGAGAACATAATCCCCGACAGAAATTTCGTCTGCCGCGAGATGCTGACGAACACGTTCATCAACCCCCTCGTAGTGCCCGCATACAAAGATCAAATGCTTTTCCCGCGACAATTCAGCGGCCACAGCCTGCTTGAACTGCCTGCCCTGCGGCGTCATCAGTATTACCCGCGCTCCGGGAGACATCACTGACTCTACAGCTTCAAAAAGAGGCTCGGGCTTCATCAGCATTCCCGGCCCTCCGCCGTACGGCTTGTCATCCGTCGTCCTGTGAACGTCATGTGTGAAGCTTCGCAGGTCAATAGTACGGAACCGAACCGCACCCTGCTTCGCAGCCCGCTTCAACATGCTTTCGTTAAGGAAACCGTCAAGCATGCGGGGGAAAATCGTGATAACGTCAATCGCGAGTGCTTCACCCATAGCAGCCACATTTTCGGCGGAATCAAAACCGGCACACTGCCCTACTTGGCGGCTTTCCTCGCCTTCCTGATAAGGCTCTTTACCGTATTACTGATTATGGCTCCCTTGCTCTTCCAGTATTCAATACGGTCCAGCTTAATATCGAAGTTCTTGTCCTTCTTCTCCGGATCGTACCAGCCAAGCAGCTCCAGGTAACGCCCATCACGCGGCGACCTTGAATCCGTTGCCACAACACGGAAACTGATATCGTTCTTGGCTCCCATTCGCCTCATTCTAATTTTTACAGCCATTACATCTCTCCTAAAAAAGCCGGAATAGTTACACACTCATCCGGCAATATGCAAGCCTTCTTCTTTCTTATTGTGTTTCCGCACAGAAGTCTGTTTCTGGCGGAATTTCAACTCGTTACCCGACTTCACAACTTCTATAACCCCTTTATCACCAAACCTGCCGCGCAGTATCTCTTCAGCAAGCGGATCCTCGACATATTTCGCGATCATCCGCCTCATGGGACGCGCACCCATGCTGACACTAAAGCCCTTTTCCATCAGGAACTCACGGGCAGACTTGGCCAGGACCAGCTTCTTGCCCTTCTGGGCCAGCCGCTTCTCTATCTTGATAACCTCGAGGTCCAGTATCTGCCTTATGTCCTCCCTGTCCAGCTGCCGGAAGACAATCACGTCATCAAACCTGTTAAGGAATTCCGGACGGAATGACTTTTTCGCCTCTTCAAGCATATGGGCTTTCAGGCGCTCATAATCGGCAACGTCAGCCTTCCCCCCGAATCCCAGCCCGCCTGCATTCTTGCCGGCGTCATAACCAAGATTGGATGTAAGGATCACAACAGTGTTCCTGAAATCAACATGGCGCCCGAAACTGTCGGTCAGCTTGCCTTCCTCCAGTATCTGGAGAAGCATGTGCATCACATCGGGATGCGCCTTTTCAACCTCGTCGAAAAGAACCAGCGAATACGGCCGGCGCCTGACCTTCTCCGTCAACTGACCGCCCTCTTCGTAACCGACATAACCTGGAGGAGAACCTATCAGCCGTGAAACGGTGAACTTCTCCATGTACTCCGACATGTCCAGCTGAATAACGGCATCCGCATCGCCGAACATGAATTCAGCCATTGCCTTCGCAAGCAGCGTCTTGCCCACGCCGGTGGCTCCAAGGAAAATAAAAGAACCGATCGGCCTTGCAGGGTCCTTCAAATCCGCGCGAGAGCGCCTGAGCGCCCTGGAAATCGCGCCAATCGCCTCAGCCTGGCCAATAACCGTCTGGTTAAGGACTTTTTCCATGTCCAGCAGCCGCGCAAGTTCCCCGCCCTCCATCTTCTTCAGCGGTATTCCGGTCCACTTCGAAAGCACGTTCAGAACGTCGTCGACGGTTACCTCGACCTTCTCCTCCTTGTGCGATTCCTTCCATTTCTTCACCGTCTCGTTCAAAACCTCACGGTCTTTCCTCTCGGCATCACGAAGCCTGGCCGCGTCCTCAAAATGCTGCTTCTTGATGGCCTCCTCTTTCTCCTGCCGGATCTTCTCGATTGCGGCCTCCTTTTCCCGCAGGTCGGGAGAACGCGTCGAGTTGCGTATCCTTACAAGGGCGCCAGCCTCGTCAATCGTATCAATGGCCTTGTCGGGCAGGAATCGCCCGCTGAGGTACCGGTCGGACAGCCTGGCAGCGTATTCCAGCGCCTCGTCGGTGTACTTTACATTGTGATGCTGCTCGTACCTTTCGCTAATGCCCTTCAGGATCTTTACTGTCTGCTCAACCGTCGGCTCTTCAATCCTGACAGTCTGGAACCGTCTCTCCAGCGCCGAGTCTTTTTCGATATATTTCCTGTATTCAGTCAGGGTCGTGGCGCCGATGCACTGCAGCTCGCCTCGGGCAAGCGCGGGCTTGATAATATTCGATGCGTCCATCGCCCCCTCCGCGCCGCCGGCCCCGACAATGGTATGCAGTTCGTCGACAAAAAGAATGATATTCCTGGCGCGCCGTATCTCGTCCATTACCGCCTTGATACGCTCTTCAAATTGACCCCTGTATTTTGTTCCCGCGATCATCAGCGCCATGTCAAGAGTGACAACTTTCCTGCCGCGCAGCAGCTCGGGCACGTCGCCGGCAATGACAGCCCTCGCCAGGCCTTCGACAACCGCTGTCTTGCCGACACCGGCCTCGCCCAGGAGAACCGGGTTATTCTTGTTCCTCCGGCACAGGATCTGGATGACCCGTTCGAGCTCCTTTTCGCGCCCTATCACAGGATCAAGCTCGTTCTTACGCGCCAGCTCAGTCAAATCACGGCTGAAAGCATTTAAAGCAGGAGTCTTGGCATCTGCAGCCGCCGGTTTCTCTTTCGGATGAGCATCGGCCGGCGGGACTTCAGGAACCTCATCTTCGTTACCGAAATTAGGATCCAGTTCCTTCATTACTTCCGTGCGCGCGGAATCAAGGTCGACATTGAGGTTCTTCAGAACCTGTGCCGCCACACCCTCGCCCTCCCGCAGAAGACCAAGCAGAATATGTTCAGTACCGACATAAGAGTGTCCAAGCGCCTGGGCTTCCGCTATTGCAAGCTGAAGGACTTTCTTGGAACGGGGCGTAAAAGGAATATTGCCCACCGTCTTGGTCTCCGGGCCAAGCCCAACGGATTTCTCCACCTCGAGACGGACGCTTTCCAGCGAAACCCCCATCTTCTCCAGAACGTTAACGGCAACCCCCTCGCCCAGCGCTATCAAACCAAGCAGGAGATGTTCAGTTCCAACGTACGGATGATTAAACGTATCCGCTTCTTTCCTTGCAAGGTCTATCACCCTGCGGGCACGCGGTGTAAAATTTGAATACCCATTCATATAAACCCCTTAAACCAGGGAAATTCCCTGTATTTTCTCCCTTACCATCTCGGCCCTCATGCGGTCACGCTCCTGCGGCCCGATACTCTTTTTATACATTTTCTGCAGGTGGCCTGGCTGCGTCAAGAGCATTATCTCGTTAATCCTGGACACTGGAAGGTCCCGGACAATGCCCATCTCAACGCCAAGCCTCAAGCCCGAAAGAAAATCGACAGCTTCAACCGACGTCAGCACGCGGGCATGCATCAGGAGCCCGAAAGCCCTGCCAACATGATCCAGGACCTGTATCTCCCTCTGTTCCTTAAGACGCCCACGGGCATTCATCTCGTGCTCAACCAGATCACCGACAACAGACGTCATCTGCGAAAGAATGTCCTGCTCGCTTTCGCCCAGCGTCGTGCGGTTTGAAATCTGGAACATGTTGCCGAAAGCGTCGGTACCTTCCCCGAAAAGCCCCCTTACCTCAAGGTTGATCCTGCTCAAACCCTTCATCACCGGCTCAATTTCATCCATGAGCCGCAATCCCGGAAGGTGCAGCATCACGCTTACCCGCAAACCTGTTCCCACGTTACTCGGACAGGCCGTCAGATAACCCAGCGACGGAGAAAAAGCATATTCCACAAGCTCCTCGAGCTCTGAATCAACATTGTCAACCTGCTCCCAGACGCCAGCCATGTCCAGCCCGGGACACATCGCCTGGAGCCTGAGATGGTCCTCTTCATTTATCATTATCGCTACACGTTCATCCCTGGTGGTCACCAGCGCACTGCCCGCCCCCTTTTCGGAAAGCTCGTTGCTGATCAAGTGCCGCTCCCTGAGAACATCCTTGTCAACCTGGCTGATCCCGCCCATATCCATGAAAACCGAATCCTTCAATGACGGTGCCTCCAGGAAAGTACCGCGCAGCCTGTTGCAGATGAGCACACGTTCATCTTCGCCAGCCCAGCCCGGGAAAGCTGAATCCTTAAGGTTGCGCGCCAGCCTTGCGCGACTGCTGATAACGACACCGGTGTCATGCTTCATAGAGAGCCACGAACCCTGCGCCTTAACAACAAGATCTCCGATAATCATTTCGCAATCTCCTCACGCCGCTTCCGCCTGGCGGCAGGGGGAGCCTTCAAAGCCTGTATCTTATCCCTGAGCCTGGCAGCCTCCTCAAAGTTCTGGACCTCAATCGCCTCGTCGAGCTGTTTCTGCAAAGCAGAAAGCTCAACGACATGCTTCTGCCTCGCGGGCACCTTGCCTGTGTGGAGGCAGCCCTTCTGGAACTCATCCAGCAAAGGAGCAAGGTCATCGGCAAACGACTGGTAGCATGCACCGCACCCGAACCGCGAAGTCTTCCGGAAATCGCTTCTGCGCATGTGACAGTTAGGACAGGATATTTCGGGAACCGCAGCCTCAGCCTTCCTGCTGTTTTCCAGGTTGAAAAGGAAATCCGTCAGCGATGCAGGGGACAGTTTTGCAACAAAACCCTTCTGCGAAGCACAGTCACTGCACAGGTGTACTTCCTTGACCTCGCCATTGAGGACATGCTTGAGGTGGACTACTGCTTCGTTTTGTTTGCATAGCTCGCACTGCATTTTTCACCTTCTCAGCGGATCGGGCGTCCGACACTCATCGCAAAACGGCTGAACTTTTCAGCCAGTTCCCTGGTGATCCTGCCTGGTTTCCCGTTGGCTATCTTCCTGCGGTCCATATTTACCACGGCAATGACCTCCGCCGCAGTCCCAGTAAGGAACATTTCATCGGCATTATAGAGATCATACCTGGTCAACATGCTTTCGCGGACCTCGTATCCGCTCTGGCGGGCCAGCGTCATAACGACATCCCTGGTGATTCCCTCGAGTATGCCGGACTGCGTTGGAGGCGTCAGGAGCGTGTTGCCCTTGATAATGAACACGTTGTCACCTGTAGCTTCGGCAACAAATCCGTGCGCGTTCAGCATGATGGCTTCCTCTACCCCGCCGTTAATGGCCTCTATCTTCGCAAGTATGTTGTTAAGATAATTCAAACTCTTGATATTGGGATTAACAGCCTCCGAAAGGTTCCTGACGGTAGCCACTGTCACAATTGACAGACCTGTATCATAAAGTTTCTTGGGATAAAGCTGTATGCTCCCTGCAATGATTATTACGGACGATTTCTCGCAGGTAAAAGGGTTCAACCCGAGAGAGCCCTCGCCGCGCGTGACTATAAGCCGGATGTAGCCGTTCGATACTTTGTTTGCCTTGCAGGTCTTAACAACCGCCGCTGCCATTTCTTCCTTGGACATATGCATGGTCAGCGCAATTGCCCTAGCCGACCTGAAAAGCCGGTCAATATGTTCATCCAGCATGAATACCCTGTTATTGTATGCACGGATACCTTCGAACACTCCATCACCATAAAGCAGTCCGTGATCAAAGACCGATACGCATGCCTTTTCTTTGGGCACCAGCTTTCCGTTCATGTATATTTTCATTACATTCTCCCCACGCAAGAACAGACCACTCCCCGTCTAGCGGAGATACTCTCTTGTCAGCAGCCGCTGCAGCAGAAAAAAAATGGTGCACCCGGAGGGAGTTGAACCCCCACGGCCTTGCGGCCACAAGGACCTGAACCTTGCGTGTATGCCAATTTCACCACGGGTGCACAGCACGAATTGAATACTATAGATAAGCCAGGCCGCACAGTCAACAATGTCTTAACAGTTAACGCTTTACATGTTCTAATACGGAAAGGCGGGAAATCACCAGATTCACTGCCCCTTCATCAACGGGGCCGTCGCTTTTTCCAGGGCAGAAAGGTAGTTATAAGCATCAGCCGCTGCCCTTCCGCACATTTCCAGCGAAGGCTGGAAACCCGCGCAGACAGGAGGCCGGTCAGGGGAGTCAAAAATACCGCACAGATTCTTATCTGTAAGATGGACACACCTGACCCCGGCCGGCTTTCCGCCAGGCATGCCCGGAATGGGCGACGAAATAGAAGGCGCCACGCAACAGGCGCCACATCCAGCCCTGCATTTCATTTTGGAATCCATATCAGGACTCACAGGATCTACTCAGGCTCGTAAAAAGAAAGGATGGTACCCCGGAGAGGACTTGAACCTCCGACCTACGGTTTAGGAAACCGTTGCTCTGTCCAACTGAGCTACCGGGGCATCCGTTGACATTCAACGACTTACGACTCTCGACTTTTCCCGCTGCTGCCGGAGTAAAGAGCTACTGATGTCCTTAGGACATCTCCTCCGCAGGAACGGGGAAAAATCGTTTTCGACATTAGACGAAGAGCCAGTTCCTAGCAAGTAGATTTATGGAATCATAAACATTCCCGCGGATCAGCCATGCAGCAAGAAGACCTGGCCTTCCCGCCTAAAAAAAAGAAGACCCCGGTAATTTAACCGGGGTCTTCGTCATTACTTGTCAGATTCTACTTCTTCGAAAAAAGACTAAACGCCTTCTTTCTTCTCGGCGCCGCATCCCTTTGCATCGCCCTTCTTCATGCCTTTATGATGCTCTTTCATGGCTTTTTCCATTTCAGCCTTCTCGGTATCGCTAAGCTTGCCGTCGCCGTCCTTGTCGAACTTCTTCAGCATCGCAGCTTCCATTGCCGCCTTGCGTTCCTTCATCATCTCTTCCTTCTCGGCCTCGCTCAGCTTGCCGTCGCCGTCCTTGTCAAACTTCTTCAGCATCTCGGCTTCATGCGCGGCTTTCTTGGATTCCCACTCCTTCTTCATTTCGGCCTTTTCGGCATCGCTCAACTTGCCGTCGCCGTCCTTGTCAAATTTCTTCATCATTTCAGCCTTGTCAGGACAACCCCTGTGTCCCTTGCCCTTGCCGGCATCTGCGCCCTCTTTGCCTTCTTCGGCCATAACAATACCTACCAGCCCAACCGCCACAAACATTGCTACCGCTGTCCTCAGAACATACTTCATCTTACTAACCCTCCTCTTTGTTTATTTCACCCCGGAATGAGGTGCGTTTACAGCTCTATAACGAAACCATGCAGGCTTTTATTGTAAGAAAAAAAGACCACTGCCATCATTTCCCGAAAACGCTGAAAAGCTTCGCCAATACAGGTTTTTCAAGCTTCGTCACTGACTCCAGCTCTCCAGTGTCCAGCCACACGCCCATGCACCCGGAACACTCGTCAATCTTGATGCCCTTGTAGTCGACCTCGACAAGCTTCATACCGCACTTCGGACAACACATTTGATGCAGTTCTTTTAGCCGATTCTTCTCTTCCACTGCCAGAAGCTTCTGCTTTTCCTCCTCTATCTTCTTCTTGCGCTCCAGCTCTTTCCTGGCGATATATTCTTCTTCTTCCTTCAACTTCTGAAATGTCATCTGTCCTCCTCCAGTCCAAACACTCTCCAGTTACAACACTAAAGCTGTGATGTCCGGCATAATAGCTTATCTGCGGCTGATGACAAGCGCTCTTGCATAAGGAATATTGCTGATGGCAAAAGCCGTCAGTATAGACCAACCGAGAACCACAACCAGGGAAACAACCTGGCCCGTAATGCCCCATGTTTGAATATCAATGAGCCCGAGGTGGGTTAGGACACGCACGAATAACGGATGGACAACATAAATACCAAGGGTCAATGCAGACAATACGGCAACAGCGCCCATTAAACGGTCGGTACGCGGATGCGCAGGTCCATCACCGGGGCTTCCAGAACCAAGTGCGTGGAAAAACCGGAACAACGACATCGACATCACGGCAACAAGAGGACTGTACGAACTGTAAAGCCAGCCCAGCGGAATTCCCGTAATGCGCTTCCCGGCTACAAGAAAAGCCAGCAGCACAAGACAAAACGCGGCAGCAACAAATATCAGGAGGAAACGGACTGCCCTGCGCCTCTCAGCACCGGCTTTTACAAGTTCATATCCAACCAGGTAATAGCCCAGGAAAGGCAGAAACATTGAGAAGCTGGTTAATGGACTCTTAAAGTAGTGAATGTCATACAAAAACGACCAGGCAGTTGACCCAAACATAAGAACCAGAGCCACAGAAACCCGCCACCCCCGCTGGAAACTCCTGACAAAACGGCGCAGCAATGGAGTGCAGACATACAAGCCCATGATCATATACAGGAACCACATATGGTAATACGGGATCCCGTACTTTAAACTGGCTGCCGCATGCCGGGCATCAAAACCCGGCTCTGTAAACATCCTTAACGCTATATAGAAAAGGGACCAAACGGCCGTCTTCCAGAAAATGTGCGCTCTCCTGGAGATAAAGCGGTATACATTCCCCTGGTTCTCCTGCCCCAACAGCAACGCGCCGCTGATCATGACAAACACCGGCACACACCACGCAACAAGCGACACCGCAACATTCCCGGCCCACCACAGGCGCAAAGAGGATTGATACATGTGCGTGACCGGCGCCCAGACATGCAAAGCTATCACCCCGAAACACGCACAAACCCGCAAAGCATCAATCCAGACAACCCGCTGCCCCTGCCTTCCTGCCTGACCATCCTGGTTAACGTGGCTTGTTGAGTTCGTGATTCCGCTCATCAGCAGTCACTTCTTTCTCCTGGCAAGAATATTCCCGGTCACGGGATATTCCTTCAGCATTTCCACATCCTTCGCCAGCAACTGAGCCCTGTCTTCCGGTCTCACATAATAGTAATCGTAATCTCCCGCAATCCCGTCCCTCGTTACAATCTGCAGCCATGAAGGCTCCCTCACCGCATAATAGTAATTAATGGAAGGTTCAAAAAGCCAGTTGATACCCAGTTCGATCTTCCGCTGGCCCCCATGCCTGTCAAGGTCCGCCCCGACATCAACAATCATTTGTTTCACATCAGCGCAGTATTTCCAGACAAAAGTATGGTCAAGGTTTGCACTGCCGATTGTATGGCACGACATTCCAATCGCCCAAACCGCAAGGACAAATGCAGAACCTGCCCTGGCGATCCTCCTCTCCATGGAAACAAGGCCAGCCGCAAGAAGGACGGCCATCACACTAAACAGAACAATAAAAAAGATCGCCGTCCTGTCCATCGGATAAGGCGTTCCGAGAAGATAATGCTGGAGAACCGTTAGCCCGGCAGTGCACACGGTGACAATGAACACCACCCCCAGCGCCACAAAATCATGATTCGTCCTTCCGGTTAACTGGAGGGCAAGGAGATAAACCGCCGCAACGGCCACCAGCACAATCAAAACAGCGGACAATGCTATAAACACTGGCAAATATGCCTGCCCGTAATTTGAACCGGCCAGTAATGATCCGACCGTATCCGCCCAGAACCCGCCCTGTCCCCCGTAATACAGCGTGCCGGAGAATTTAAAATTGATTGCCAGCGGCAGGATGACAAGCAGCATCAGGATAAGATGCTTGTAGAAGAACTTCGTCCTGGCCAGCAGCTTTACCATGATCCTGTAAAAATTCCCGGCATAAGCTTCCCCGTCTTTGCCCTTCACCAGGACACAGGCATCAATTACGATATACGCAAGAACGAGGGACAGCATGTAATTAAGGAAGGCGATATTGGCAAACACGGCCAGGCCTGCGCACCAGAACGACGAAAGCAGGCTTCGCTGGTCCGGCCACTCCTTTCCCAGCGCCCTCAGGAAGAAGCAGAGGCTCCACATCATAAACGCCATCGCCAGCCCGTAACCGCGGGCAAGCGAGAAGAAATCCAGCACCAGCGGGTTCATGTTGAGGACAAGGAAAGCGCATACCGCAAGGAAAGCATTTTTTAAATACCGCCTGACGAGGAAATATGAAGCCGCAATATACGCAATGTGCGCCATGACGTTTGGCAGCCTCAGCGCAAATTCACCCGCCCCGAAGACTTTCGAAGCCGCGTACATCAGGAAAGTGTTTAGAAAATGATTGTTCGCGCTGTAACAATCAAACAGCGCCTTCGGGCCCATCATGACAAACATCAGGTATGTGACTCCCTCGTCGTGCACAAAGGAAAGCAGGCAGGCCCTCGCCGCCGTGTAGCAGACAAGGCAGAGGGAAATCGCAACGGCCAGCAGGAAATAAATCCTGTTCCTGTCACATCCGGCTGCTGATCCATCATTCATAACGGTATATAATCTGAAAACTGCCCAACATGCCACATCAAGTTCACCCGCAATCCGGCTCAATCCGGTATCCGGATACCATAAACTCTTATCCTATATATAGAGCTTTTTCCCGCGGGACAGGTCAGTACCAAAAAAAACAGAACATTCTTCTTGATACAAAGACAGCAGTTCGATAAAAGCATCCCGTTATTTGTGTCACAAATTCTTCGTGCACAACCCTCTTTACTGGTTTTCTGGGCGACATCGAACGCTGCCTCAGAGAAAACGTGGCGCGCAAGGGACGCAAAACCCTGGCCGGCACTTGCAGTTGAACTTGAAGTCTTGAAACGGGTATCCTTGGAATTGTGATGAGTCGCATAAAGAGCTAGGCATTGATGATGGAAACTGAGTTGATACTATTTCTGCTTGTGTGCGTGCCGCTGATGGGTGCATTCGCCCTCCCCCTTGTGCGCCGCATTTCCGAGGAAACACGCAACCTGGCGGCAATTCTCTTCGTCCTGACATCTCTCGGATGCAGCCTTTACCTTCTGCCCGTTGTCCTTTCGGGGCATACAGTCACCGTCCAGTTCGGCGGATTCAACCTGTTTTATGCTGACAAACTGGCTGTTTTCATGGCTTCCGTCTCTTCACTCGTAGGCGCCATTATCGTCCTGTATTCCTTCGGATACATAAGCCATTACGAGCACCGTGACGAATACTACTTCATGGTAGTCCTGTTCCTGGGATCCATGATGGGCCTGATTTTCTCCCGGAACCTGCTGGCCCTGTACCTTTTCTGGGAAATTACGGCCATCGCGTGCTGGCGGTTGATCGGCTTCTTCCGCGAGAGAAACTACATTCTGAAGGCCGACAAGGCATTCCTTGTCACCGTCTTCGGAGCCCTGATGATGCTTTTAGGTTTCATTATAGTCGGAACCCAGGCCGGATCATTCGATATTGGAACAATCAAGAATGTCCTTAATGGAAAGGCTTTGCCCAACATTGCCGTCATCCTGATCCTCTTCGGAATTCTTTCCAAATCAGCCACCGTTCCGCTCCACACCTGGCTGCCAGATGCCGGTGTTGCCCCCTCGCCCGTCACCGCACTCCTGCATGCAGCAGTGCTGGTTAAAATCGGTGTTTATGTCTATGCCCGCCTTTTCGTCGCCTCGTTCAATATTGACGAGATCTGGCACACGATCGTCCCGCTGATCGCAGGCGTCAGCGCACTGGTGTCAGCCGGCGCGGCCCTCATCGAGACCGACATCAAGCGCATCATCGCCTATTCCACCATCAGCCAGCTCGGCTTCATTTTCCTCGGCCTCTCCATCAACAACAATGTCGGCATTACCGGCGGACTGCTTTACATTATGATGCACAGCATCGCCAAGGGCGGACTCTTTCTGTGCGCAGGCATAATCGAACAGAATGCAAAGACCAAGGACATCACGAAGATGGGCGGGCTTATATCGGTAATGCCTGTAACCGCAGCATCTTTCCTCCTCTGCGCCTTCTCAGTAATGGGCATTCCCCCGTTCGGCGGTTTCTTCGGCAAGTACATGGTCATCGCCGGCGCCCTCACGGCAAACCAGGTGCTGATATCCGTAATCTTCATACTCGGCGCTTTTATGACACTGATCTACCTGTTCCGCCTCTTTGCCCTGGTATTCCTGGGTGAATCAAAACTTTCGCTGGAAGGCATCAGGGAATGCTCGCCTGTCATGGTTTTCAGCGTGGCGCTGCTGGCAATGCTTTCACTCGCAGGCGGCCTATTCATCAAATTCCCGCTTGATTTCGCGCACTCGGCCGTCAGCCAGATGACGGGAGGACTCCTATGAGCATTCTCCTGTTCATGGCTCCGATTATTTTCCCGGTCATCGCCGGAATCGCCATCCTGATGCTGGACAAGAAGCGCAACGAACAGATGTGCGCGTGGCTGGCATTCCTTGCAACGGCAGCCAACCTGCTGGTTTGCGCCTCCCTGTTCAACAAGGAGCTCAGCCTTGTTATCCCGTGGGCGGGCCTGTTTAACTTCGAATTCTCGCTGCGCCTCTACCACTTCAGCTCGTTCATCCTGCTCGCGTCGGCCGGGTTCGGCTTCCTGATCTCGCTGTATTCGTTCTCCTTCATGAACGGCAGGGAAAAGATCAACCAGTTCTACTCCTATTTCCTTATCACCATAGGCCTGGTAAACGGCGCAGTCATGGCCGACAACCTGATCGTCATGCTCTTCTTCTGGGAAGGCCTCCTCCTCACCCTCTTCGGAATGATCGTCATCGGCAGCAAAGTCGCCTTCCGCACCGCCATCAAGGCTTTCGTCATCTCCGGCGTGGCCGATGTCTGCATGATGGCAGGCGTGATAATGACAATCCACATTTCCGGGAAAATGAACATGTCCGAAATCCACCAGCTCCCCATCAGCTCGGTGACAGCAGCCGTCGCATTCATTCTCCTGATGATCGGCGCCATTGCCAAGGCAGGTTCAATGCCGTTCCACAGCTGGATACCCGACGCCGCCGTCGATGCGCCGCTACCGTTCATGGCGCTGGTTCCCGCAGCACTTGAGAAACTCGTCGGCATCTATTTCCTGTCGAGGATATCGCTGGACCTGTTCAAGATCACCGAGCACTCAATGCTTTCAACCATAATGATGACCGTTGGCTGCATCACGATCCTGCTGGCGGTGATGATGGCCCTGATCCAGAAAGACTATAAGCGCCTCCTCTCTTTCCACGCCATAAGCCAGGTCGGCTACATGATCCTCGGAATCGGCACCGCGGTCCCGGCCGGAATCGTCGGCGGTATCTTCCACATGATCAACCACGCCATGTACAAGAGCTGCCTGTTCCTCACCGGCGGCGCTGTGGAGAAACAGACCGGCACCACCGATCTATCAAAACTGGGCGGAATTGTCTGGAAAATGCCCGTAACCTTCATCTGTTTTGCCGTTGCAGCGGCCTCGATCTCCGGCGTTCCCCCGTTCAACGGGTTCTTTTCAAAGGAACTGGTGTATGACGGCGCTCTCGAGCGCGGCAGGATATTCTACCTGGCCGCAGTGCTCGGCTCGTTCTTCACCGCGGCATCTTTCCTGAAACTCGGACACGCGGCATTCTTCGGCAAGCCTTCAGAGGACAAGGCCGCGGTAAAGGAAGCACCCCTGCCGATGCTTATCCCCATGATCACAATCGCGGGCCTCTGCATATTCTTCGGTGTAAAGAACTCATTCCCCCTGCACACCTTCATCCAGCCTATTCTCGGCGAACACATGCTCGAGGGACACGACTTCGCCGGCTGGCCGGTTAACGTCATGCTGGTGGTGGTGACACTGGTCGTCATCATCGGCGCGGTGATGAACCATATCTGGGGCGTTGAAAAAGGCGGAAGCGGACTGCATGCCGCCGACCATATTCACGATGCGCCCATCCTCCATACTCTTTACGACAAGGCCGAACAGCGCATGTTTGATCCATACGAGATCGGCATGAAAATCGCCAGGTGGGTCGCCCAGATGGCTTCGCTCATCGACAAGGCCATTGACTACGTCTACAATACGGTCGTAGTCGAGTCCGCCTACGCTGTTACCGGGTTTGTAAGGAGGCTCCACACCGGCAGTTACGCTGTTTACATGGTGTGGTCGCTTATCGGAACACTAATTATCGTGCTTTATTTACTGGGGAAACTGTAAAATGCCTGTATTGCTTGTACTTGTACCGCTTGCGGCAGTGTTGATACTGAACCTGCCCCTGCACAGGATCATGTGCAGATTTGCGTTCTGGATCGGCGTCATTCTCTGCCTTGTTCAGGCCCTGCTTGTTATCCAGCTACCGAACGCGGTCTGGAACGGGCCCTGCCAGGTTGCCATCCGCCTGCTCCGCGTTACCCCGGCAGTTGACAACCTGTCACTGGTTATGTTCCTGTCGATCGCAATCGTGACATTCGTCACCCTGCTGGTCGCAAGGTACACCATCAGCGATTGCGGAAAACTCTTCAACTTCACCAACCTGGTCATTCTCGCAATGGCCGGAATGAACGGCTTGGTCATGGCAAATGACCTCTTCTCGCTCTACGTATTCCTGGAGGTGGCCGCGGTCGCATCCTTCATCCTCATCGCTTTCGACAGGGAAAAGGACGCGTTCGAAGGCACTTTCAAGTACATTGTCATGTCGGCAGTGGCAACGGCCATGATCCTCTCGGCCATCGGCCTGATGATGACGGTAACAGGAAGCATGTCGTTTAACGTGCTCTCCAGCGTCATGAAGACAGACGGCGGCAACCCTGTCATTCTCCTTTCTGCCGCACTGCTGCTCGGCGGACTGTTCATCAAGTCCGGCCTTATCCCCTTCCACGGATGGCTGCCCGATGCGTATTCGGCCGCCCCTTCAGCGACGTCGGTACTGCTGGCTGGAATCGTCACCAAGACAACCGGTGTTTACGCGCTGATCAGGGTCGTCACCATGATGCACCTGCATTCGCATACGATGCAGACCCTCATCCTGGTTGTTGCCACGCTTTCAATAGTGATTGCAGCCTTCGCTGCACTGGGCCAGAGCGATTTCAAGCGGATGCTCGCCTATTCAAGCATAAGCCAGGTTGGCTATATAATCCTCGGCCTCGGTGTGGGAACCCCGCTTGCGCTCGCCGGGGCAGCCTTCCACCTGTTCAACCATGCGATCTTCAAGACACTGCTGTTTGTCAACGCCGCCACTGTTGAGAAACAGTCCGGCACGCGCAACATGGACACTCTCGGCGGCGTCAGCGACAAGATGCCTGTTACCGGTTTCACCTCGGTCATAGCGTTCCTGTCAACAGCCGGAATTCCGCCCCTCTCCGGTTTCTGGAGCAAGCTGATAATTATCGTGGCTGCATGGAAAGCCGGGTTCCACTGGTACGCATTCATCGCAATCCTTGCAAGCCTCCTGACCCTCGCCTATTTCCTCTCGATGCAGAGAAGGGTGTTCTTCGGCAAACTGGCTTCAGGGCTCGAGGACCTCAAGGAAGGCAATCCCTGGGTGCTCATCCCGGCCTGCATGCTGGCGGCGATCACCATCGGCCTCGGACTTTGCATTCCCTGGCTGTTCGGTTCGTTCCTCCTTCCGATAAGGAGCATCTTATGATATTTGATTTCGATACAATGTATGTTGTCCTGCTGGCGCTGCTACTGTCCGCGGCAGTGTGGACGGTAATGACGTCCCACCTGCTGAAGTCAGCCATCGGCCTGGCAGTCACCAGCGTAGTGCTCACGCTCATCCTGTTCCTCCTTAAGGCATCACTCGCCGGCGTGTTTGAACTGTCCGTATGCGCGGGCCTGATCACCGTGGTCTTCATCAGTGCAATAAGCCTCACGAAACCCGTGGCTGAAGCTGAGGCGCGGGAAATGAAGATGAAAAGGCTGAAAAGATTCATCTTCCTGCCGATTCTCCTCCTCATTGCCGGCTGGCTCCTGCGCAACAGGATGATTCACCTCACGCACCCTGTCCAGGCTGCAGCAGACGCCGCAACGACGGTCCAGCAGGCGCTCTGGTCAGGCAGGAGGTTCGACCTCGTCGGCCAGATATTGATCATACTGGCGGGAATTTTCGGAATAATCGTATTGTTCAAGACGAAAGACTGCGTGGATGATAAGGAAAAGAAACAATGACCTGCGAAATGGCGACATTTTTCTCGGTTAGCGTGATATTCGCGGTGCTGCTGGTTCTCACCGCGCTGTACTGCATTCTCGCGACGCGCAATCTTATCCGGATTCTTATCGGCATGGAACTCATGACCAAGGCCGTTACCCTTCTCCTCGCCGTGGGCGGTTACGTCTCGCACCAGATGGCCGTCGCCCAGACTTACATTATCACTTTGATCGTTTTAGAGGTTGTTGTGATCGCAATTGCCGCGGCAATCGTTATCGGCTCACACAAGCACAATAACGATATGGATGCCGGCCGCATGAACAACCTTAAAGGATAATGTTTTCCGTGCAGGGGCCCGGCAGAAACACTGCGCGGGCACAGGCCCTGCGGGGAAGAACAGAGAAAAGGAAGAAAAATGAGTTCGTGGCTTTTATTAACGCCTGTGACGTTTGTCGCTGTGCTGGTTTTCATGATGATACTGCTCCGCCTGCTGGGAATGATCTCGGCAAAGAGCGTGAAACCATCAGAGAAGAGCGGCAAGCTGAAATCATACGCCTGCGGCGAAGACGTCCAGAACAACAGGATCTCGCCTGACTACAGCGAGTTCTTCCCCTTCGCGTTCTTCTTCACGATCATGCACGTGCTGGCGCTGGTGGTTGCAACAGTGCCGTCTGTTTCACTTTCGGCGACGGTGCTGGCCATCGGCTACGCGGGTTCGCTGGCAATAGGGCTTTTCATACTTTTCAGGAGGCAATAAATGAGTCTTCTTTCGAAAATCGTAACATGGGCGCGCATCAAGTCCCCGTGGATCATCCACTTCAACACGGGCGCCTGCAACGCGTGCGACATCGAAATAGTGGCCTCGCTCACACCTCGCTTTGACATCGAACGTTTCGGCATCCTTCTCAAGGGAACCCCCCGCCACGCTGACGTGCTGGTCTGCTCCGGCCCGGTTACCCGCCAGATCAAGGACAGGCTCATCCGGGTGTACGAACAGATGCCCGAGCCGAAGTTTGTCGTGGCAGTGGGCACGTGCTCCTGCTCAGGCGGCGTCTTCCAGGGCTGCTACAACGTCAAGGGCGGCATTGACACCGTGATACCGGTTTCCGCCTATATCCCCGGCTGCCCCGCAAGCCCGGCCGCAATCATCGACGGCGTCGCGAAACTGCTCGGCAGCCTGCAGGGCAAGAAGCCCGGCGAAAAGGCCGATATCGAGGCAATCGTTCCGAAACCTTTAGAAGCGGAGATGGCAAACAATGGCTAACGAAGAAGCAATCAAAAAGGAACTGACAGACAAGTTCCCGTTCCTGGCTGATAAAATCGTCATCAAGCGCGAGCGCCGCCTCTTCGCTGATGTCGGCCAGGACCATTTCCGTGAAGTGTTTGAACATGCCGCAAAGAAAATGGACTTTGTCCACCTGTGCATCATAACGGGGCTGGATGACGGCGATAACCTGCTCTTCATCTACCACATGGCCAGGATGGACGGAACCGTCCTGAACGTTAAGACAACAGCACCTAAGAGCAACCCCGTTATCAAGACGATTACCGACATCTTCCCTGGAGGAGTGATATACGAACGCGAGTTAGTTGACCTGCTCGGCGCAAAGGTTGAGGGACTTCCGCCCGGAAAGCGGTATCCCCTGCCCGACGACTGGCCGGCCAACCAGTACCCGCTTCGCAAGGACTGGAACCCCGATATGCTGGAAGGCAAGGATGGTCGGAAAGAAGAGGTGAAAAATGGCTAAAGTAACAATTCCGATAGGCCCTCAGCATCCTGCGCTGAAAGAACCAGAATGTTTTATAGTGACACTTGACGGAGAAAGAATTTCTCACATGGACATGCGCCTGGGATACAACCACCGCGGCGTTGAGAAGGCATGCGAAGCCCGCACTTATGTGCAGGACATCTACCTGATCGAACGCGTCTGCGGAATCTGCTCACATTCCCACTCCACCTGCTTCGTGCAGGCGGTGGAGGAAATCGCCGGCCTGCAGATTCCCCCGCGCGCAACCTACATACGCACGCTGGTCGCCGAGCTTGAACGCATTCACAGCCATCTCCTCTGGCTCGGTGTCGCCGGCCATGAGATCGGGTTTGATACCCTGCTCATGTACACCTGGCGCGATCGCGAGGCAGTGATGGACATTTTCGCAGCCCTCACCGGCAACCGCGTGAATTACGGCATGAACACCCTTGGCGGTGTACGCCGCGATTTCACCAAGGAGCAGCTCGCCGAAGTACTCAAGGTGGTTGACATCTGCGAAGAGCGTACAAAATACTATATCGAAGTCTGCACCCAGGAGCCCACCCTTATCAACCGCCTGACCGGCGTCGGCACCCTCTCCCACGAGGATGCAATGCGCCTGGGAACCGTCGGTCCGACCGGCCGTGCTTCAGCCGTTGACAAGGATGTGCGCCGCGACGACCCTTACCTGGCCTACAAGGACCTGTCGTTCAAGGTGATCATCGACAACCACAACGACGTTTTCGGACGCGCAGTGGTCCGGGTACTGGAGCTGATGGAATCTTACAAGCTGATCCGCGAGATCATCGCCAAGATGCCCGACGGCCCTGTAACAGTCAAGGCGCCGCGCAAGATCCAGGCTGGTGAAGCGTTCAGCCGCTACGAGGCTCCACGCGGTGAAGACACGCACTATGTAAAGGCAAACGGTACAGATAAACCCGAAAGAGTAAGGGTCAGGGCGCCCACAATGGCAAACCTGCAGTCCGTTGCCAAGATGCTTGAGAACAACAACCTGGCGGATGTGCCGATAGCAATTGCGGCAATAGACCCGTGTTTCTCCTGCACCGACCGTATGATCGGCATAAGGAGAGGCAGGGGCACAGGCAATTCAATGCGCTGGGACGACTTGCGCAACTATGGAGTGAAGTGGTACAGGAAACAGGGAATCGACTTCACCGACTTGAACAGGAAATTAGCAAAGAAACAGGAGTAGAAGCAGAAATGTCAGCTTTGTTTGCAATATTTGTATTTCCGGGGTTCCTCTTCCTGAGCTTCCTTGGAACGGCTGTGGAGTATATCGACCGCAAGCTGTACGCCAGGATGCAGAACCGTATCGGTCCGCCCTGGTTCCAGCCTTACGCCGACCTGATCAAGCTGGCCGCCAAGGAAGACCTGATTCCGGAAGAGGCAAACCCGACAATGTTCAAAATCATGCCGGTAATAGCCATGACAGCCGTGCTTACCGCCTTCCTGCACATTCCGTTGTGGAACTCCACTCCGCTTATAGCGCTGGACGGCAGCGTTGTCATCATCGTCTACCTGCTGACGATACCCACGCTGACGTTCTTCCTCGGCGGCTGGCACTCAGCATCGCTTTACTCGATGATCGGAGCTGTCCGCGCATTGACCCAGCTCTTCGCCTACGAAGTGCCGCTCCTGCTCTCGATACTCGCCCCTGCCCTTCTGGCGCATACCTGGTCGATCAGCGAGATGAGCGAATTCTACAGCAAGAACCCGCTTTACGCGCTGACCAACTCGATAGGCTTCATCGTCGCGATGATAGCACTCCAGGGAAAACTGGAGAGGATCCCGTTTGACATGCCTGAGGCTGAGACCGAAATCGTCGGAGGAACTTTCACCGAATACAGCGGCAGGCTCCTGGCCATGTTCAGGCTGGCAATTGACATGGAAACCGTTGTTGGCGCCTCCCTGATAGCCGCAGTGTTCCTGCCCTTTGGACTGCATTTCGGCCCGGCAGTCGGCTTCGCCCTCTACCTGGTCAAGATACTCGGCATCCTGCTCCTCCTTGCCCTGCTCCGCACCGTAACGGCGCGCCTGAGGATCGAACAGATGGTGATTTTCTGCTGGAAATACCTCGCACCCGCGGCGTTGATTCAGATTTTGCTAAGCCTCACATTAAACTGGATTGTTAAATAATGAATAAACCCGGCAAAATGGTAGTCGAAGTCCTTCAGAACGCAATGCACGACCCTGCAACGACAACGTATCCTGCAGTCAAACTTGTCATGCCAGACAAGTTCAGGGGCCAGATCAAGTTTCACGCTGAAAGATGCATAGGCTGCAAGGCCTGCGAGCGGGACTGTCCTTCCAATGCCATCCATATCACAAAGGTTGGCGACAAGATGTTCCAGGCTGATTTTGACCTGGACAGGTGCATTTACTGCGCCCAGTGCGTCTATTCATGCCCCAAGGACGCGCTGGAAGCGTCTGCCGACTTTGAACTTGCCCAGCTTGACCGTTCAAAACTCAGGATTACATACCATGCCGTCGCAAAAAAAACTGAACCTGCCCCCATCGCCCCTTCTGCAACAGCTGAAAAAAAGCCTGTCTAAAGCCCGCAGAATTGCAGTCATAGGCGTAGGCAACGATCTCCGGGCTGACGACATAGCCGGTTCAGCCATTGCGGAGGCCATTCAGAAGTCCAGGAAGCGCCCGTCGAATTTACAGGCTTTTATAGGATATTCCGCGCCTGAAAACATTACCGGTGAAGTTACGAAGTTTCTCGCGAAGAGCAAGGGCCACGCCGCACACATTATCATCGTTGATGCCGCGGATATCGGGCTGAAACCCGGCGGCGCAAAGCTTTTGGAGGCAGAAGCCATAGCCGGCACTTCTTTTTCGACCCATCTACTTCCCCTCGCCATTCTGATTGCGTATTTCAAGAACCAGATTAACTGCGGCATTTCTGTAATCGGCATTCAGCCAAAGGTCACGACTTTTGGCAAGCCACCGTCCAAAGAAATCCTCCTCGCCATCAAATCCGTCACCTCCGCCATTCTCTCTTCTGTATCGTAGTTCTCTGTTGTTGGCTCGGTGTTGGATGTTCTCTTCTGTGTTCTGGATACTGGTTCCTGGATGCTTGATACTGGCTACCGGATTCTGACTTCTGATTTCTGCCAACATTCGTTATTCAGCATTCAATATCACTACTGTCTTCATCTTTACCTCTCTTGCCTCCCGTCGTCGATTCCCGTCGTCGGTGCCTTGCACCCGTAGTCCTTCTTCCCCTCCCCCATATTTTCATCCAAACCCCTTGTATTCCCCCTCTTTGCCGCCTAGAATTAACCCGAAAGCTGGTCGTTGCTCCTGCATTGCTTCTTAACGTAACAGGATGCACATGTGACGCCGCAACAAGGGGCATACAGGGGCGAAGGCGCATAATTGGCGGGCACGGAGTGTGCCTGTTGCCGGTAGTTAATTTCAAAATTCGCCGGATTCCTACTTATCCACCGGACTGCGGACAACCAACGAAATCTCTGAATTCCCGACACCCGGTGTCGGGATGTAAACTGCCTGCGCGTTTCGTTTTCCAGGAGAAAAGATTTTATGTCAGATGTGACCTGATACAAGGCGTCCGCAAGCGGGGCCAGATAAGTATCTGCACCGCTTGCGGCAACAAAGTAGCAGGGCTCATATCACAGAAAAGGGTTTCTCCCGAAACGCGCAGGCTTGCTCTGCTTATCCCCCAATTCACTGCAGATCCACCGGACTCCTGACAGAGGGCACCCGGGACTGCGCAACGTGAGTGTAGATCATCGTGGTCGTGACGTTCGAATGACCCAGAAGCTCCTGAATCTCGCGAATATTGTAACCATTCTCCAGAAGGTGAGTTGCAAAAGAATGACGCAGCACGTGACAGCCAACAACCTTGTTCAGCCCGGCACGGGCCGCCGCTTCCCTTATAGCCGTCTGAAGCGTCGTCTGATGAACGTGGTCCCTGAAAACCAGCCGGCTCTTCTCGTCCACAGAAAGCCTGTTTGCCGGAAAGACATATTGCCAGCCCAGCTGGCTTCCAGCGTCCGGATGCATCGCCTCGACTTCTCTTGGCACCATAGTCTTTCCAAAACCGTTCGCCAGGTCCTTGCCGTGCAGGAATTTCACCCGCTCAAGATGTTTCTTAAGATCTTCCTCAATAGACTTCGGCAGAACCGTCACCCTGTCCTTCTGCCCCTTTCCGCTGCGCACAACGATCTGCCAGGCCCCGAAATCAATGTCCTTAACCCGCAGGCTGATGCACTCCACCAGGCGCAACCCGGCCCCGTAAAGCAGCATGCCCATAAGCCTGGTCGCGCCGCTCATCGCATCCAGGAGCCTGCAGGCCTCATCCTTGCTCAAAACATCTGGCAAACGCCTGTGCGGTTTTGCCCTGGCGTAATCCCCGAAATCACCGGGCTCCATCTTCAACGCGTGCTTGAACATGAACACCAGCGCATTGAGCGCCTGGTTCTGCGTGCTGGCCGATACTTCCCTGCGCAGTGCAAGATACTGCAGGTACTCGCTCACATCGCCGGCCGAAAAAGACTCCAGCGGCTTGCAATTGTGGAACGAAATGAACCTCATCGCCCAGTCAAGATATGTCCGCTCCGTCCTTGGAGAATAATGCCGGACCTTGACTTCGTTGCTGATCTTCTCCAGCACATCGCCGAACTTGGCAGCGACTTCATCCCTCTTCGGCGCATCAGGCATTTGCTCGTCCGGTGTCAGTCTCTGACTAACTCTTTTCTGCACCGCGGAACTTACCGGCCAGCTCCACGTGTGCGCCCATTCAAGGTCGAAAAATATCTGGTAAAGAATCCTCAGGCTATCGGCGGCCTGCGTCACCTGCCAGTCCTTTGTGTCAGCCTTTGAACGCAAATTTGAAAGGAACGACTCAACATCAGTCTGTGTGCGGTCTTCAAGTCTCGAAGATTGCGAACTCGCGAACATTTTTGCCCAGCGGCAATACCAGCGAACCCGTTCAGATGAAACACCGTACTCTAGGAGCACCTGCTCAAAGTCCTGCCAGATTTTTGCAACTTCAGGCTTGTTATCACCCGTCATGCTCAATACTATACAGACAGAAGGGAATGTTAATCAATCAATAACATAGATTCTGCCTATTCTAATAGAGGTAGTATCTGCCCAATTAATGTTAGGCGTTGAAAGGCGCCGCCTTTCAACGCCTAACGTGCGAGATGGCAAGCCATCTCATTGCACGGCGGCGCCGGCCGCCTAACAATGAGATGGGCAGAAAGCCCTAAGGATCGCGAGGAT
>Ga0172375_10000603_pt1 | contig 57471 bp, 41 predicted proteins | sample LakKiv1m_FD_114537 | JGI IMG/M metagenome (GOLD analysis project Ga0172375, IMG submission 114537) | Freshwater microbial communities from Kabuno Bay, South-Kivu, Congo - kab_092012_11.1m | ecosystem: Environmental > Aquatic > Freshwater > Lake | place: Democratic Republic of the Congo...
AAAGGAATTTCATAAATTTACTTAAGGTAAAAAGGAGATTCTAAACATGTCAGAACGAAAACATTACAACCCGGATCAAAAAGTGGTGATTTTAAGGGAATTATTAGAAAACAGAGTTCCCATTAGCCAGCTTGCTGAAAAATATGGCGCACATCCCAACGACATCTACAACCGGAAAAAGAAACTCTTTGAATCTGCCGCAAATATCTTTACCGCTAAACCTACTGGCGGAGTTTCTTTTTCACTTTGGTTTGATAAGTCTTTTTCTTCACCAATGTAAAATTCACAATGATGTAATGCTTCTTCTTCATTTCTTGCTTATAGCGTTACAACATAACTTCTTGATAGTAATACTTTATACGATTTCATTATCGCCTTTTTTAATACTTCGGTCTAATTTTATATGTAATTGGGTCGTCCATTCCCGCTTGCTGAAAACCGCGTAAACGAAAAGCGCAGCTATCGCACACTCCGCACGCTTCATCTTCACTTTGGTAACACGACCATGTTAAATGCAGCGGAGCGTTCAACTCAATTCCTTTTTTTACAATTTCAGTTTTTGACAAATTTATTATCGGTGTAATAATTTTAATTTTTGTTTCCGGTTTTGTTCCTTCGTCAACCATTTTTTCAAATGCGGAATAAAACTGCGGGCGGCAATCCGGGTAACCGCTCGCGTCTTCATAAACAGCGCCGATTCCAACGGCTTTGGCTTTTATTACTTCCGCCCAGCTTACGCAAGCCGCCAAAATATTTGCATTCCGAAAAGGAACATACGAGCTTGGAACTTCTTTGTTTTCTAAATCAGCTTTTTCCACCGCCAAGTGAAAATCGGTTAGCGATGAACCGCCTATGTTGCGGAAATGGGAAAAATCAATTAGCAAACGATGTTGCACGTTATAAAAATCGGCGACATCATTAAAGGCTTTTAGTTCGCGTTTTTCTGTGCGTTGCCCATAATTAAAATGGGCAAACGCTACTTCATATTTTTCGTGCAAAATTGCTGCGGTAACACAACTATCCATTCCGCCGCTAACGGCAATAACTGCTAAAGGTTTTTTCATGGTATCTTAAAAATTACTTCCAATTTTTTCGTGATGAACGGTTACTGCTTTTTCTGTTTTAACAGCCAATCATACAATTCAGGATTGCTGTAGGTTTCCGTCCACGCATCATGCCCGGCTTCCGGATACACGGTAAGCTTTGCTTCGTTGCCGCATTTTTTTAATGCGTCAACCATTTGCTGCGATTCTTTTATCGGAACGACAGGGTCTTTTGCGCCGTGGAAAACCCATACCGGAAGTTTGCCTATTTTGCAAATCGTTAAGGGATTTCCGCCGCCGCAAACCGGCGCAATTGCAGCAAATTTATCAGGATATTTTTCTGCTAAAGCCCAAGTTCCAAAGCCGCCCATCGAAAGACCGGTAACATAAATTCTTTTTTCATCAACATTATATTTTTGAACTACGTCATCAATTAATGCAGATAAATCATCCGTTGACCACCAGACGTTTTCGGGGCATTGCGGCGAAACAACAATAAATGGAAAATCTTTTCCCTGTTCAATCAACTTTGCCGGTCCGTGAGTTTTAACTAAATTAATATCGTTTCCGCGTTCACCGGAACCGTGGAGAAAAAGCAGCAAAGGAATTTTTTCTTGCGCCGTGTTATAATTCTTCGGTAAATAAAGGAGATAATTCATCTCAACTTTCTTTTTAACTTCTTTTGAAAAAGTTTTAGCATGCTGCCCAACTTCTTCTTGAGTTTGTTTTAAAGACGCACAGCCGGCAAGCAGCAAACCACCGACAAATAGTAATCCGAAAGCCATAAGTTCTTTTTTCATTTTCTTTCCTTTCAATTTATAAAGACTTGCACTGTATTATTTCCAATTACGTTGAAACATATAATAAACTTGTCGGGGACGCCATTCATCATAACCATCGTTGTTTTGATCCGGCGTAACTGAAATTATTCCCCACCACTCTTCGTTTGAATACCCATCGGGATGCGCGCCGGTTGCATAGCCTCCAAAGTCATGGCTTTGCGCATCGCCGGCTTTCCACCATTCGTCGGTATATTCAAAAACCGTTGCGCCAAGAAGAATATCGCTTGCAGTAATGATTTGAGACCAGTTTAAACTATCAATTATGGCTTGAGTTGCTTCATATTCAACTTTTGTTCTGTTGTCTAATGCGTCAATTCCGAACTCAGTTATCACTAACGGCTTATTTGTTTTTGTTCTGTATGTTTCAAAGCGTGGAGTTAGATTGAGTTCATATATGTTTGTCGCCCAAAGATCAACGTACGTGAGCGAGGCATCATCGGCTTTCATCGAAGCGTTTCCGATATTGTAAATATTTCCGTTGTTTGCGCATACCGGATGATATTTTTCTCCCTCAATTTGATAAGCAACAATGGCAAGCTCCTGGCAAAGCGAATACCAGTTAGCGTTATTTCCGTTGACATAGTTTTGTTCGTTCCCAAGATTCCACATGAGAACTCCCGGATTGTCCTTCAAATCAATCACCATTTTTGCAAAATCATCTTTCACTTTTTGGCGAATATCTGGTTGAGAAAGATCGTAAGTTGTTTCAACCCAAAAGCCTGCAATTACGCGGATGTTTTGCGCTGCCATTTTGGTTAACATAGTTTTGCTGGGAGTTGAGTAGGTTCGAACCGTGTTCGCATTCAAATATTTTAAATACTGAATGCTTCTATCTTCAAGCGTCGAGTTGATAGATTTGTTTCCAATAGGAGTGATTGAATAAGCGGCTCCTTTTACATAGTAGGGTTGATAAATTCCGTCTCCGTCAAAATCAACTTCTAATTTTTTGTTGTTGATGCGTACAACGCCTTTGCTTAACGGTTTTGTGTTTGCGAGGGGTGCGGTTTTAAAGTTCCATACTTTTGACCACGCGGAAGTTCCCGCACTGTTGCTTGCATTTACCCTCCAGTAATAAACAGATGAAAAGTTTAGCAGCGGAATTTGTTGTGTTGCCGCCGATATTCCGTTTTGATTGTACGCTAAACTTGAGAACAAACTATCTGATGAAACCTGAACGGTATAACTTGCGGCTCCGCCGCTTTCTTTCCATGTAAGCACAACAGGAAGCACAGCGTTTGAAGATGTATCGTTCGGTGTTACTAACGCAGGCGCAAATGGAATAGTGATTTCATTTACCGGATTGCTTTCTTCTTTTTTGCATGAAGCAAGAACAATTACTGAAACGAGAATTACATAAAATATTTTTTTCATATCATTGTATTTTGCGGTTAATCTGTTACTTCAAATTCCTCTTCAAGGTACTCAGCAGAATTTGTTCCAACAAAAACTTTGAACATTCCCGGTTCGGAAACGAAGTTCATGTCAAGGTTATAAAACTTCAAATCATCTTCGGTCAATTCAAACTCAACTTTTTTTACTTCATCTTTTTTCAAAAAGATTTTCTGAAACCCTTTCAACTCTTTTACGGGGCGCGTAACCGAGCCAACCATATCGCGAATATAAAGCTGTACAACCTCTTCGCCGTTGTACAATCCGGTATTTTTTACTTCAACAGAAATTTTTAGCGATTCGGTTTTAGCGATTTTTTTAGCGGATAATTTCAGATTGTTGTAAACAAACTTAGTATAACTTAGCCCATATCCGAAAGGATAAAGGGGTGTGTTTTCAAAGTCGGCGTAATAAGAAGTATAGTTATTTTTCGGGTCGTAAGGTCTTCCGGTATTTTTGTGGTTATAATAGATTGGCGACTGGCCAACATATCTTGGAAACGTAACGGGAAGTTTTCCGCTTGGATTAACATCGCCGAAGAGAACATCGGCAATTGCGTCTCCGGCTCTAATTCCCAGAAACCACGTTTCTAAAATTGCGGTCGCGTTATCATTTAGCCACTTAACGGTAAGCGGTCTTCCATTCATTAAAACAGCAACAATCGGTTTTCCGGTTTTGTAAATTTCTTTTGCAAGCTCTTCTTGCACGCCGGGCAAATCAAGAGTAGCGCGCGATCTTGCTTCGCCGCTCATGTCTGCGCTTTCACCCAAAACTAAAACGACAACATCCGCATTTTGAGCCGCGTTCACAGCGGCTGCAAAACCACTTTTCTCTTTACCGGAAATGGAACATCCTTCTTCATAAAGAATTTTACCATTGCTGTTTAGTTTGTTTTTTATGCCTTGCAGCACGGAAACAACATCTTTTGCGTCGCCTTGCTGGTTCCATGGTCCAAGCGGGTCAATAGTTGAATTTGCAAGTGGACCAATTACGGCAAGTTTTTTTTCTGTTTTGTCTAAAGGAAGAAATCCGTTTTCATTTTTTAAAAGCACGATTGCTTTTTTTGCAACTTCGTAAGTTGCGTTTTTCATCTCTTGGTTCAGTATGGTTTTCTTTTCTTTTTCTGCGTCGCAATATTTGAATGGGTCATCAAACAACCCAAGGCGAAATTTTATTCTTAATATTCTTCGGACGCTCTCATCAAGCGTTTTGGTGGAAACTTTTCCTTCGGCGAGCAGCTCACTTAAATTTTTTGTATAAGCGTTTGATTCCATATCCATATCCAAACCGGCATTTAAGGCAAGTTCGGCAGCTTGCTTTAAATCCTTTGCAACCCCATGAGGAATAAGCTCGCCAATTGAATTCCAATCGCTCACAACAAATCCGTCAAACTTCCATTCATCGCGTAAAATTTTTGTAAGGAGTTGCTGGTTTGCGGAAGAAGGAACGCCGCCAATTTCATTAAATGAAGCCATGAGTGTTGCTGCGCCCGCGTCAACAGCGGCTTTGAAAGGGCGAAGATAAACTTCTCTAAAAGTTCGTTCTGAAACATCAACCGTGTTGTAATCTCGCCCGCCTTCTGCGCCGCCGTAACCGGCAAAGTGTTTGATGCATGCCGCAATCGTATTGTTTGCCGAAAGATCATTCCCTTGATATCCTTTAACGCGGGCGACAGCCATTTTAGAACCAAGAAACGGGTCTTCGCCGCTTCCTTCAACTATTCTTCCCCAGCGAGGATCGCGAGCAATATCAACCATCGGGTTAAACGTCCAATTAATTCCTGATGAAGAAACTTCAATCGCCTGCATACGAGCAGATTTTTCTACAAGCGCCGGTTCCCAAGTACTTGCTTCAGCTATCGGTACAGGAAAAGTTGTACGAAACCCGTGAATAACATCTAAACCAAAAATCAAAGGAATTTTCAACCGCGATTTTTCAACGGCAATTTTCTGAAGCCCGCGCGTTACATCAGCGCCAAAGATATTTAGAAACGAACTGATTTTCCCTTCTATTAATAATTCTTTTTTTCCGGCTTTGGGTTCGGTAGAATGTGTTCCGGTATCCCAATCGCCCGTAAACTGCACAAGCTGACCGATTTTTTCCTCTTGGGTCATAAGCGATAGAACGGAATCAATACGCTGTTCTATAGTTTTTACGTTTTGGGCTAAAAGATTTTTGGGCGTGCATCCCAAGAAAATTAAGAAGAAAAAGAGGGCAAATTTGGCTTTCATGAAGTTCTCGTAAGTAATTAAAAGTTGAATGAACTAAAAATATTAAAACTTTATCATAGATAAAATTTTTAGCGCGCAATAAAAACAATTTTTATGCCTTAACAGATAACGAACAAAGAGCTTTCCGAATGAAGAAACTTTTCTCGGTAGTTATTTGTTGGCATACAAAATAAGAACAACTAAATTTCAGCAACATTTTATGAAGATGAAACCACAATTGATTTTACCAATTATTCTTTTGGTATTTGTATTCTTGTTTCGCTATTTCGCATACCCACAGATGGGGATTAACAATAACCAAAGTAAAAGTATTTTTTTGCCCGATTCACTAACTAACAAAATAGAAACCGGATTAGGAACCATGAACGTAACCGAAGAGCAATGGAAAGAACGTTTAACGCCTGAACAATACCGCATACTTAGAGAAAAAGGAACCGAGCGCCCCTTCACCGGATTGTATTGGGATAACCACGAAGAAGGAACTTATAAATGCGCGGCATGCGGCGCGGCGCTTTTCTCTTCAGATACAAAATTTGATTCCGGCTGCGGCTGGCCTAGCTTTTATGATGTTTCTTCAAGCTCTGCAATTGAATTGAAAAAAGATTACAGTTTCGGAATGATTCGTTTTGAAGTGCTTTGTAAAAAATGCGGTTCGCATTTAGGGCATGTATTTAATGACGGTCCACAGCCGACAAACCTGCGCTACTGTATTAATTCCGCTTCATTAAATTTTAAAAAAGAAGAAAAGAAAAAACCTTAAAGATAAATTTCCATTTCGCATTTTTTGCAATTGAAATGTAATCTGAACTTTTGTTTGCCATCGTTCAAGTAGAGTGGTTCGCTTATGGCGGCGGCGGTTATTTTTTTATCTTTGAATGGACAAAGCTGTAGCTCTTCTTTAAGGCAGTATTTTGTAGTCATTATCTTTTTACCGGTAAACTCGTCTAATTTTTCAAATCCGTTTTCAATTGTTTCAACGCCATGTTTTTTATAAAATGCAGCGGCTTTTTCGTTTACTACGTTTCCGCTGTAAGTCAATCGTTTAGAGGGAAAGTCCATACTGGTTTTTATTTTTTCAGATTTTTGCTTTGGATAATTTTTTACTCTTTCCTCCAGAAGCAGCTGCAAAATTGTTCGCCGCAATTCATTCCATTTTGAAACGGGAAGAAAAATTGCTTTGCCTGATTTGATAAAAACTTTTTCTACGAAAAATATTGTTGCGCCCGATTTCTTTAATTGATTTTCCATAACTGAAAGCGCTTTAAGCGAATCCTCCGGCTCGATTAATTCTGTAGCTTCACAAATTTCAACAGCGTTTTCATCTTCATCAACAGCGGAGATGATAAGGTTATGCTCATTACAATTAACTTCAAGCGCGCAACTGATTTTTCTTTTCGTTTCGTTTTTGGATAATTCTTTTATAAACTGATGATCGTGGTTGCGGTAGATTTTTACGCCACAGAATAATCCGTCCAATTCTTTTGTAAAGATTTTATTTTTTTCTACACGGGTAACATTCATTCCGGTTAACATGTTCTGCTCATCAAAAAAACAGATGCCGTCTCCGGTTACAAGAATTTCTTCCGATTCAATTTCAAAAAAATCTTTCTCGATTTTTTTCACTTCTCCTATAAACTTTCCGATTGCTTTCGGTGTGCCGAACGAAGCCATCTGCTTCTGCCCGCCATTGATAAAATATTCCGTGTACCCGCGGTTAAAAGTTTTTTCGGGATCGGGGATAAACGAATAGCTGCTCTTTCCGCCGGAGGCTTTTTTAAAAGATGAATCATGCAACAGAATCTCATCCAATTTTTGACGGTAATAGGCGGTTATGTTTTTCACATAATAAATATCTTTCAACCTTCCTTCTATTTTAAAAGAGGTAATTCCCGCGTCCAACAGCGAATGAAGATGCGTTGATAAATCTAAGTCTTTAAGTGAAAGTAAATAAGCGTCATCGTGAATAATTTTTCCTTTTGAATCTTCAAGCGAATAAAGTTTCCGGCATGCTTGTGAACACTCGCCGCGGTTTGCGCTTCTGTCGGTTGTTGCAAAGCTGAAATAGCATTGCCCGCTGAAACAAACACAAAGCGCCCCGTGAATAAAAAACTCCAGCTCAACATTTGTGTTCGATTTAATTTCTTTTATCTGTTCAAGCGATAACTCGCGGGCAAGAATAATGCGCTGCATGCCGGATTGTTCAAGAAATTTTATTTTATCAATTGAGTAGTTGTGAGTTTGGGTTGACGCAAAAAGCGGAATCGGTGGCAAATTCATTTCAAGTATTGCCATGTCTTGAATAATGATTGCGTCAACGCCGGCTTGGTAAAGCTGGCGGATTAATATTTCCGCTTCTCCTAATTCATCATCAAACAAAATAGTATTAACCGTTACATAAACTTTTGCCCAATATTGATGCGCATAGCGAACAAGTTTTTCAATATCGTGCAACGCATTGCCGGCGGCTGAGCGGGCGCCAAACTTTGGAGCGCCAATGTAAACGGCATCGGCGCCGCAGTCAATCGCTGCAATTCCACACAGCAAATCTTTTGCCGGAGAAAGAAGTTCGATTTCCTTTTTTATGTTTTCTTTTTTCAAATCACTTCGCAATTCGTTTGTAAGCCGAAGCCGTTTATAACTTTTTTTTTAATAATTTTATATTCAAAATATAAACATTAAATAGCATCCGTACAGTAAAAGAAAGAAGCATGAACCCGTTTCGCATAATTTTCTTGTTTTTCATTTTCGTGATAAACTTTTATGCGCAAGACATAAATCTTTTGACCAACATTGAGCGCCGGCAGAAACAAACTCTAAACGGGCAATGGAAAATAATTATTGATCCATACGAAAACGGGTATTACAACTATCGGTATCAGCCGCGTGGCGACGGATATTTTGAAAACAGAAAGGCAAAGGATAAATCAGAATTAGTTGAATATAATTTTGATACTTCCGAAGAACTCACCGTTCCCGGCGATTGGAATACTCAGAAAGAAAAACTGTTCCTTTACGAAGGAACGGTGTGGTATAAAAAATCTTTTCATCATAAAAAGAAAAACAACAAACGCTCTTTTCTCTATTTCGGCGCGGTAAATTATGAAGCCGTTGTTTACGTGAACGGCAAAAAACTTGGCGAACACAGCGGCGGGTTTACTCCTTTTTGTTTTGAAGCGACAAACGAACTTGTTGACGGCGGAAATTTCGTTGTTGTGAAGGTTGATAATAAAAGAAAGCGCGAAGGCGTTCCTACACTTAACACAGATTGGTGGAATTACGGCGGCATCACCCGCGATGTTGATTTACTTGATGTTCCTGAAACTTTCATTAAAGATTATTTTCTTCAACTGAAGAAAAATTCTTTAAACGAAATTTATGGCTGGATTCAGCTTGAAGGAAAAGAAAAATTTCAAGAAATCAAAGTTGAAATCCCCGAAGCAAAAAAATCTATCAAAATAAAAACAAACGAAAACGGATTTGCGGAAGTTCATTTTAACGCCGGCTTGGAATTGTGGTCTCCCGAAAATCCGAAAACCTATTCAGTAAAAATTATTTCGCAGACAGATTCAATTGAAGAGGAAATCGGTTTTCGGTCAATAGAAACAAGGGGAAACGAATTATTTCTAAACGGAAAATCACTGTTTCTTCGAGGTATTTCGCTTCACGAAGAAGCTCCATTCGGCGGCGGAAGAGCCGCCACTGAAAAAGATGCGGACACGCTTTTGGGTTGGGCAAAACAACTCGGCTGCAACTTTGTACGGCTTGCGCATTACCCGCACAACGAAAAGATGATCCGAAAAGCTGAAAAACTTGGGTTGTTAGTTTGGGCGGAAATTCCTGTTTACTGGACTATTCTTTGGAGCAATTCCGATGTTCTTGCCAACGCAGAAAATCAACTTGCAGAAATGATTACCCGCGATAAAAATCGTGCGCCGATTATCATTTGGTCGGTTGCAAACGAAACACCGGTTGGCGAAGCGCGATATAATTTTTTACATCATCTAATTCAAACGGCAAAGAAATTGGATCAAACACGGTTGATTGCCGCCGCAACTGAAATTCATTCCGAAAATAATAAAATCACCTTAAGCGATTCACTTAGCAATTTGTTAGACGTTATCGGCGTTAATGAATACATTGGGTGGTACGGCGGAACAGCAGAAGACGCACCTAAGACAAGCTGGGAATCAAAATTTAATAAGCCGCTAATTATTAGCGAGTTCGGCGCTGATGCGAAATTCAATTTACACGGCGAGAAACATGAACGTTTCACCGAAGAATATCAAGCGAATGTTTACGCCGCTCAACTTGAAATGTTGAAGAAGATTTCTTTCTTACGGGGAATAAGTCCCTGGATTCTTGCTGATTTTCGTTCACCGAGAAGACCGCTTCCCGGAATACAAGATATGTACAACAGAAAAGGATTGATCTCCGACAAAGGTGAAAAGAAGCAGGCGTTTTTCGTGCTGCAACAATTTTATAAAGATAAACTCAAGCGATGAAAAACACACTACACTTTATTTGTAATGATCAGAAGATTGAAACGGAACTGCATCCGGCAACAACGGTTCTCGATTTTGTCCGTAAAAATTTACACTTAACCGGAACAAAAGAAGGCTGCCGCGAAGGTGATTGTGGCGCGTGTACCGTGCTTGTCGGAGAATTGCTTGATGAAAAAGTTTCATACAAATCAGTTAATTCGTGTTTGCTTCCGCTTGCTTCGATTCACGGAAAACATTTAGTAACGATTGAAGGAATTAATCAACAAGAATTGAATCCATTGCAGCACGCTTTTATTGATGAAGGCGCTTCGCAGTGCGGATTTTGCACTCCGGGATTTTTACTATCGCTCACCGGATATTTCCTTTCAAACGATACTTATTCCGCCGAAGCGGCGATTAATTCTTTTGACGGAAACATTTGCAGATGCACCGGTTATGCTTCCATAAAACGCTCAACCAAAAAAGTTACGGCTGAACTAACGACAAATAGAAATAATTTATCTGTTGAAAAACTTGTTTCACTAAAAGTTCTCCCCGATTATTTCCTTGAAATTCGCAAGCGGTTAATGGCTATTCAGCCCTTTATTAATAAGCCTATAAGCGGTCTCGTTGTTTCCGGCGGAACAGACTTATTCGTTCAGCAATGGGAAAAACTTTTATCAAGCGAGGTTCGTTTTCTTCAACGAGATAAATCGGCTTCGGCAATTTGGATTGAAGGCGGCAACTGTTTTATTGACGCGAGAACAACTATTTCAGAGTTTAAATCTTCGACGATTGTAAAAAAATATTTCTCTCAGCTCGAAAATTATTTTCAATATTTTGGGTCGCTCCCAATAAGAAACCGCGCAACTGTTGGCGGAAATATTATCAATGCTTCACCCATCGGCGATGTCACAAACTTTCTTTTAGCTTTGGATGCGCAGCTGCATTTAAAAGGAAAAAATAACGAAAGAGTAGTTCTATTAAAAAATTTTTACACCGGATATAAACAATTTGACAAAAAGGAAAATGAAATTTTAGCTCGGTTGAGTTTTGCGCTCCCGAAAGATAATGCCCGCTTCAATTATGAAAAAGTTAGCAAGCGAACCTTTTTAGACATCGCAAGCGTCAACACTTCAATTTATTTGGAAGAAGATGCTTTACAAATAAAGAATGTTCATCTTTCTGCCGGCGGTGTTGCGCCTTATCCTCTTTATCTTTTGAAGACAAGGGAATTTCTTATGAAGAAAACCATTTCACCGCAAACGCTTAAGCGTGCCGCCGAAATTATTGAAAAAGAAATTTCTCCGATCAGCGATGCGCGCGGTTCGGCTGAATACAAGCGGTTATTGCTTCGCCAATTATTCTTTGCGCACTTCATCAAATTATTTCCGGCTACCATTTCGCTTGAGGAAGTAATATGAAAAATTACGATACAACGCTGCACGTTAGAGGGGAGTCGCTCTTTGCGGATGATATTATTGTTCCGGAAGGCACTTTGTTCGCCTCGGTTTTTGCTTCCGCAATTGCTCATGGAGAAATTCTTTCGCTCGATATTTCAGACGCTGAAAAATTTTCTGGAGTAAGAAAGGTGATTCTTGCAAAAGATATTCCGGGACAAAATCAAATCGGCGGAATTATTCAAGACGAACCCCTCCTTGCAGAAAAAGAAATTCACTTTTGCGGACAGCCAATAGCCATCGTGCTTGCCGAAACTTTGCTTCTTGCGCGTGAAGCCAAAAAGAAAATCAAAATAGCATACAAAGAACTAAAGCCTGTCACTGATGCACGAGAAGCGTATAAAAAAGGAATGCTTCTTATTCCACCGAGAATTTTTTCAAATGGAAATGTTGAAGAAGCATTTAAACAGTGCGATGTTGTTATTGAAGGAACAAGCGAAACCGGAGCGCAAGAACATTTGTATCTTGAAACGCAAGGCGCAATCGCTTTTCCAACAGAAGGAAACAGCATAAAAATAATTTCATCAACACAAGGACCAACGGCGACACAAAGAGCAGCGTGTAAAGTTTTAGGTTTGTCAATGCATCAAGTTGAAGTTGATGTAGTGCGGTTAGGCGGCGGGTTCGGCGGCAAAGAAGATCAAGCAAACGCATGGGCGGCAATGGCGGCTGTTTCCGCTTTTGTTACAAAGAAACCGGTAAAACTTATTCTTCCCCGTCAAGAAGATATACGAATGACGGGCAAACGCCATCCTTATTCTGCCGATTTTAAAATGGGATTATCAAACGACGGAAAAATATTGGCGTACGAAGTAACTTTTTTTCAGAATGCCGGCGCGTCGGCAGATTTATCAACGCCGATTTTAGATAGAACACTTTTTCATGCAACGAATAGTTACTTAGTTCCAAACGTGAAAGCAACAGGGTTAAGCTGCAAAACAAATCTTCCGCCAAACACAGCTTTCCGCGGGTTCGGCGGTCCGCAAGCGATGTTTACGTTTGAAGCCGCGATTCAAAAAGCTGCCGAAGCGTTGGGAGTTGCCGCTTCGGTGATTCAAGAAAAAAATCTTTTGAAAGAAAAAGATGAATTTCACTACGGGCAGTTGGCGAAAAATTCAAAAGCGCAAGCATGCTGGTTTGAAGCAAAAAAAAAATTCAACTTTGAACAGATTAAAAAAAATGTAGAAAGTTTTAATGCGGCACATATAACCGAAAAGAAAGGCTACGCACTAATGCCAATCTGTTTCGGAATTTCATTTACCAATACGTTTATGAACCAAGCCGGAGCGCTCGTTCATATTTATTCCGACGGAAGCGTTGGAATAAGTACTGCCGCGGTTGAAATGGGTCAAGGGGTAAACGAAAAAATTCGGTTGGTTGCCTCCGAAATATTTTCAATTGATAAAGCAAAAATTAAAATTGAAACAACAAATACTACGCGCGTGGCGAACACTTCTCCAACAGCCGCAAGCAGCGCCGCAGATCTTAACGGCAAAGCAACAGAACTTGCTTGCAAAAATTTGACGGAACGGTTACTAATTTTCCTAAAAGAATCATTGCGTTTTTCGTTATCTGATGAAATTTCATTTAGCAACGAGCAAGTCTATTGCAATAATAAAACTATCGGAGTAACGTGGACAGAACTCATTCAAAAAGCATTTTTTGCGAGGGTTAATCTTTCGGCTCAGGCGCATTACACCGTTCCGGGAATTTATTTTGACAAAGAAAAAAACAAAGGAAACGCTTTTGCTTATTATTCATTTGGAACTGCCGTTGTTGAGGTAACGGTTGACTGCCTTCGCGGAACGTATGCTGTTACATCCGTAAAAGCGGTACATGATTTTGGAAAAAGTTTTGCGAGCGTGATAGACAGAGGACAAGCTGAAGGCGCTATTATGCAAGGCATCGGATGGATGACGACGGAAGAGGTAATTTATAATTCAGACGGGAAATTGTTAACTGATGCTCTTTCAACCTATAAAGTTCCCGATATTCATTCCGCACCCAAAGAACTTGAAGTTCATTTTTTAGAAAACTCAGAGAATCCGCTTGGCATATTTAATTCAAAAGCAATCGGTGAACCGCCGTTGATGTACGGCATCGGAACGTTCTTCGCCTTGCAAAATGCAATGAAAGCTTTTCGACCGAAAAAAGAGTTTAAATTTTCCGCTCCGCTCACACCGGAAAAAGTATTGCTCGGTCTTTATAAAGAGTAAATCTTACAATAATTAGCAGGCATTGTTTATTTTTGAATAAATAGATTTAAGGTTTTATGCTGCTTCTAAAAAATTGTTTTCACATTGAAACATTTGACGATGATCTAAATTACTCCGGTTATGACATTCTTATTGAGAACAACCGGATAAAAAAAATTGAAAAAAATATTTTTGCAGACGAACGTTACCAGATTATTGATTGCTCAACTTGTGTTGTCATTCCGGGCTTGGTAAACACGCATCACCATTTTTATCAAACGCTAACGAGAAATTTACCTGCCGTTCAAAATGCGAAACTCTTTGACTGGTTAGTCTATCTGTACGAGATATGGAAAAATATTGATGAAGAAGCGGTTTACTATTCTTCATTGATTGCAATGGGAGAACTTCTGAAAACCGGCTGCACGCTTTCTACGGATCATCATTATTTGTATCCAAATAGTTTTGCCGGCGACCTTATGGGAATTCAATTCTCGGCGGCAGATAAATTAGGAATACGTTTTTCTCCAACTCGCGGCTCAATGTCGTTAAGCAAAAAAAATGGCGGCTTGCCGCCGGATTCAGTTGTGCAAACCGAACAAAAAATTCTTGAAGACAGTTTGCGCGTTATTCAACAGTATCACGATGCGTCTGAAGATTCGATGAGAAAAATTGTGTTAGCTCCGTGTTCACCTTTTTCAGTTACAAAAGAAAATATGAGAGACACGGCGCGGCTCGCTCGTGAAAATAAAGTCCGCTTACACACACACCTTGCCGAAACAAGCGATGAAGATGATTACTGTATTTCGTTATACGGAAAGCGTCCGCTTGCGTTGATGGAAGAAGTTGAGTTTATCGGAGAAGATGTTTTTTACGCTCACGGAATATTTTTTACTGATGAAGAATTAAAAACGTTAGCCGAAACAAAAACATCAATCGCGCATTGCCCTTCATCAAATATGCGGTTAGGTTCGGGGATTTGCCGCGTAGCCGAAATGATGGAACGCAACATCAATGTCGGTATCGGCGTTGATGGTTCCGCTTCAAACGATTCTTCTGATATGTTGGGAGAAGTTCGTAATGCGATGCTGCTTCAGCGCGTAAAATATGGGGCAAACGCACTAACCGCAAAGCAGGCATTTCAGCTTTCAATTGAAGGCGGAGCAAAAATTCTTGGTTACACAAAAACAGGAAAAATAAAGAAAGATTATCTTGCCGACCTCGCGGTTTTCAATATCAATAAATTAGAATACACCGGAAGCTTTTCCGATCCGCTTGCTGCATTACTGTTTTCCGGAATTTCTCATCAAACAGAATATACAATAGCAAACGGTAAAATTGCCGTAGCGAATGGAAAACTTGTAGGCGAAGAGGAAGATTTAATCATCCGCAAAGGGAATGAAATCGCAAAAAAACTTTTTGAAATGAAATAGCTTATTCAAAAGAATGCAGCGAACAAAAAAATCATTGCTAACGATGATCGGAATAAACATTCCGCTTTAGCTTAAATCAAATAATTTTTATTACAGTTGAAAGTACAAATATGTTGAACAAGAACCTCGAATGGTTTTTCCCTCGGACAATAGAAGAAGCCGTAAAATTGATTGCAGAGCAGGGAATAATTCTCCACGGCGGAGGAACTCGTATTTTAAAAACTTCGCCTAAATCAATAAAAGGATTGGTAGATGTGGGAAAGCTGAATTTAAATTTCATCCACCGCTCGGATAATAAAATTAGTATCGGCGCCGCATCAACCTATGATGATGTAATTCGTTATTCTGCCAAGACAAAAAAACTTCCACTTCTTGCACAAGCGCTATCTGAAGCCGCCTCAACGCCATTGCGCAACAGAATTACAATCGGCGGCTCGGTAAAAGATTTTCCAATATGGTCAAGTCTTTATGCTCCGTTGTTAGCTTTGCGGGCGCAGGTTGAAATTGCAGGTGAGCCTGATAAAATTATTTCGCTTGAAGAATATCTTGAGTCCGGAATTATTAAAACCAAGCATTTAATAAAGAGAATTATTGTTGAAGATGATTCCCATCTTATTGGCGGCGTAAAAAGATTTGCGCTAATCCGCTTTGAGTATCCTTTGTTTACAGTCGCTGTTGCGCTTCACACAAAACATAAAATAATTTCCGAATCAAGAATTTTTATCACCGGAGTTAAGGGTAGGTATAACCACTGCAAACGTGCGGAACATTTTTTAGTTGAAAAAGAATTAACCGACGACGTTATCCATGAAGCGGGTAAACACTTCAATCCGAAATTTGTAGCTGATTACAAATATTCCGCTGAATATAAAGAACATACGGCTAATGTGTTTTTTACCGATTTACTCCAAGACTTGAAAGGAAAACTTAAATGAAAGTAGAGTTTAAAATAAACAACACATCAAAATATCTCGAACTTTTGCCAAACGAAACTTTGTTGCAAGCCTTGCGTAATAATGATTTCACCGAAGTAAAGTGCGGTTGTAACGAAGGCGAATGTGGTGCGTGCACTGTACTGCTTGACGGTAAACCCGTAAACTCTTGCCAGGTATTCGCGATGAGTGCGCACGAAAAAGAAATCACCACTGTAAAGGGAATCGGTACGCTTTACACTCCTCATCTTTTGCAAAAGACTTTTGTTGAAACAGGAGCCGATCAATGCGGGTTCTGTTCGCCCGGAATGGTGTTAGCCGCCTACAGCTTGTTAAAAGAAAATCCGCAGCCGTCGAGGGAAGAAATTCTCGCAGCGCTCGATGGAAATTTATGCCGCTGCACCGGATATGTAAAAATTGTTGATGCGGTTGAGAATACTGCTAAAAAGCTGCATACAAATAATTTGGTAATGGAGTAAGTATGTTCAAATATGTTAATCAACCTGTTGAAAAAATTGACGGCTTGGCGCTTGTTACCGGTCAAGAAAAATATACTGACGATTTTTCTTTTCCAAACATGCTTTACGTTTCCGTTCTTCATTCCGGATTTGCACACGCAAAAATTCTTAACATTGATGATTCTGAAGCGCGAAAAATACCAGGTGTTGTAGAAATTCTTTCTTACAAAAACGTCAATCAAATTTTATATACCACAGCGGGACAAGGTTATCCCGAACCATCGCCGTACGACACCATGCTTTTCGGAAAAACGATGAGATTTGTCGGCGATAATGTTTGCGCGGTTGCCGCAGAAACAAAAGAAATTGCCGATGAAGCAATTAAGAAAATAAAAGTAACATACAAAGAATTAAAACCCATTTTAAATTTGGCAAAATCAGTAAGCTCTCCTATCATCATCCACAAAGACGACGGGGCGTTTCCCAAAATTCCGGTTTTTTATGATGCGAAGAAAAACATTGCTTCTAAGGTAGAAGCAAATATTGGGAATTTTGATTTGGCATTAAAAAAATCATCAAGAAAAATTGATTTTGATTTTTCTTGTTCGTATGGCGCGCACTGTGCAATAGAGCCTCACGCTTCGGTTTCTTATCTCGATCTAAGAGGCAGGCTTGTAATTATTTCTACCACACAAGTTCCGTTTCATGTAAGAAGAATTGTTTCGCACGTGGCGGAAATTCCCGTTTCAAAAATTCGTGTCATTAAACCACGCCTTGGCGGCGGGTTCGGCGGGAAACAAGAAATTTTACTTGAGCCGATCGTAGCGCTAATTACATGGCGAACAAAACGTCCCGCAAAATTAGTTTACTCACGAAGAGAAGTATTTAAATCAACACGATGCCGGCACGAATACCAAACAAAAGTTTCTCTCGGGTATGAAGAGGATGGAACAATAAATACGCTTCACCTCGATGCTCTTGAAAATGCCGGCGGATACGGTTCACACGCATTAACAGTGCTTGCAAATGCCGGTTCAAAAACGTTGCCGCTTTTAAATAAAATTGAAAACTTACGATTTACCGGAATGGGAGTTTATACTAATCTTCCGGTTGGCGGCGCGTACCGTGGATATGGCGCAACCGAATCTTATCCTGCCTACTCACAAGCGATAGATATGGTTTGCGAAGATTGTGGACTTGATGTTGTTGAGTATTATAAAAAATGGTGCATTAAATCGGGAGAAACATCGGCAATATTTCAAGCGTTAGGCGAAGGAAAAGAAGGCGTTGCAATGAACATCGGTTCTACTTCGCTGGTTGAATGTCTTGATGAAGGAGCGAAACTTTCTGATTGGTATGCGAAGAAAAAATTGTACGGTAAAGATTCCGGCTACAACAAAGGAAAAAGATTGAAACGCGGCATCGGCATGGCTGCAATGATGCAAGGCTCGGCAATTCCGGAAATTGATATGGCTTCTGCTTATATTAAAATGAATGACGATGGCTCATTCAATTTACATGTTGGCGCAACAGATTTAGGAACAGGTTCAGATACAATTCTTGCGCAAATCGCTTCCGAAGCGCTTGATACACCGGTTGAAAGTTTTATTGTTTATTCTTCCGATACCGATTTTACCCCATTTGATACTGGAGCTTATGCATCTTCAACAACTTATCTTTCGGGACAAGCAGTAAGAAAATGCGCAGAAGAAATCAAGAAACAAATCTTGAAAGTCGGCGCTGAGATGCTTTCTCTTTCGCTTGACGAAGTTGAATTGGACGACTGCCGCGTAATTGCCAAAGGGAAAAAGGAAGAAGAAGTCTCTTATGCTGAAATTTGTCAATACAGCATGTACCAAAAAAATCAATTTCAAATTCAAGCAACGGCTTCGCATATATCACCAAAATCTCCGCCGCCGTTTGCCGTTCACTTTGTTGAAATTGAAGTTGACACATTCACCGGAATTATTAAAGTGTTGAATTATACCGCAACCGTTGATTGCGGAACGCCTATCAATCCGGTTACCGCTGAAGGACAAGTTGAAGGAGCAATCGTAAACGGTTTATCGTATGCGCTGTTTGAAAATTATTATTTCTCACCACACGGAAAAATGTTGAACGACACATTCGGAAAGTACGGCGTTTACACTGCTTTTGATATTCCCCCGATAAAAGTGAAACTTGTAACATCTTATGAAGAAACAGGTCCCTACGGTGCGAAATCAATTTCGGAAATAAATATCAACGGAGCTTTGCCCGCAATAGCAAATGCTTTTTACAACGCCACCGGAAAGAGATTGCACAACGGACCTTTTGCGCCGGAAGCTATTTTAAAAGTTTTGTCGGGAAAATAATGATCTTAAAAAACTGCCGCATTTATGATGACTTTACTGGAAATGAAATCTTAGTTGATTTTCTTACAGATGAAAAAATTACGGCGGTTGAAAAAGATTTAACAAAAACAATTTCATGTGAAAATAAAATACCGATTAAAGTATCTGACCTTAATCAAAAAAAAATAGCGGCGATAAACGAACAGACTGAAAAGTATATTTTAGACTGCGAAGGAATGATTGCTATTCCAGGCGGTGTTGATCCGCACGTACATTTTAATACTCCCGGATTTACCCATCGGGAAGATTTTTATCACGGAAGCATGTCTGCCGCTGCCGGAGGCGTTACAACCGTAATTGACATGCCGTGTACCTCGCTTCCTCCCGTAACCAATAGAAAAAATTTCGACGAGAAATTTGCCGCAATTAAAAATGAATCGGTAATTGATTTTGGACTTCACGGAGGCGTTTGCGCTAATAATTTTGATCGAGCGGCACAATCAATGGAAGAACTTGCCGCTAAAAAAGTTAGAGGATTTAAAACTTATTTCGTTTCGGGAATGAAAACTTTTCCGCAAATCACGCTTCTTCAATTTGAAGCGATAATGAAAAAAGCGAAAGAATTACATCTTCCGGTCTTGCTTCACGCCGAAGATGCTGATGTTATTTCCAACATGACAAAGAAATATGAAAACGCGAATGATGATTATTTACGTTACTGTAATTCGCGTCCCGCACAAGCGGAAATAACGGCTGTTGCCAACGCAATTGAGATTGCAACGCGTGTAGAAGGAAATTTGCACATCGTTCATGTAGCCTCATCTGAAGCGGCTGCGCTTCTTAATCAAGCGAGAAAAGAATATTCTATAACGTATGAAACCTCTCCACACTATTTATTTTTTACCCGAGATGATTTCACAACGAAAGGCTCGTCGTTAAAAACTGCGCCGGTTGTAAAATCAAAAAAAGATCAAACTGAATTGTGGAACTATTTAGCAGAGGGAAGCTGCAGTTTTGCGGCTTCCGACCACGCGCCGGCGCCATTGTACGAGAAACAAACCGGTTCATTTTGGAAAGATTACGGCGGCATTCCCGGGGTGCAAACATTGATTCCCGTTTTATTTTCCGAAGGATATAAAAAGCAAAAACTTTCTCTAAAAAAATTTGCTGAAGTAGTTTCGACAAATGCCGCAAAGCGGTTTAATCTATTTCCACAAAAAGGAAGCTTGCAAGTTGGAAGCGATGCCGACTTTGCCATCATCAATCCAAATATTTCATGGAATTTTGAAACCAAACAATTGCTATCGAAAGGAGAAACTTCTCCATTTGATAACGAACTGTTCAACGGAAAAATTATTCTTACAATGTTACGCGGAAAAATCGTGTTCAGCGAAGCGGCAGGAATAGTGGTTGAAAAAGGATTTGGGAAATATTTAAAATAAGCATGCAGCTTTTAATATTTGAAAAAAGCTGACAACAGCAGCTTAAAAACTTTGGCATTTATTGCTCGCCGCTTACTTAAGCGGAAAACAATTCTAAACTAACGCAACCCTCAAGCTCTAATAAATTTTCTTTTACTTTTGGTCCGCCGCCGGAAAAGCCGCCAAGTCCTCCGCCGGTTTTAATTACGCGGTGACAGGGAATAACAATCGGCACCGGATTAGCGCCAACCGCATTGCCAACGGCGCGGAAACTTTTTTCATTTTCAATTCTTATAGCTATTTCTTTATAGGTAACTACTTCGCCGTAAGCGATATTCATCAGTTCATTCCACACTTGCAGCTGAAATGTTGTGCCTTGAATATCGAGGGGAACCGAGAATTTTTTTTGTTCGCCGGCGAAATATTTTGTTAGTTGTTCAGGTAAGTTAAAAAAACTTTTATCAGTAGGCGGAAGTTTTGTTTTTCTTTTAAATAATTTATTGCCGCTTTTGGAATTCAAATCAAGGCGGCAAATACCTTTAGGGGTAGCAAAAATAGTGATTGACTGCCTGCCAATCTTCATCGAAGTATAAAATATTTTTGGATCAGATTGTTTCATAATTTTTCCGTTCGTTAAGTGAATAGCTATTTCTTTCGGAACAGCACGTTAGAAACTTTATGCAGGAATTACTTCTATCACCGGATTTACTTCTTTCCTTAACAGATGCTCAATTGCGCGCAGCGTTCCTGAAATTGAACTAGGACAGCTTCCGCAAGCGCCCTGGTAGCGGACTTTCAGCGTTACGCCGTTCAACCCTAAAACCTCTAATCCTCCACCATCATTTGCTAATGCCGGACGTACTTTTTTGTTCAACACATCATTTATTTTTTTCAACAACTCATTTGCGTTTTCATCTAACCCAAATTCACCCGAGATTTTTTCAGCCGGAATTAAGTTTGTGTCAAATTCTTTTAAAAGAGAAACCAGCGAGCGCTGAATTTGCCCCCACTGGGTTTCGCGGGACTTTTCAACGGTAATAAATTTATCCATGTAAAAAACCGAAAGAACTCCCGTCAGTTCAAAAATTTTGCTTGCAAGTGGATCATGCTCGGATTCTGTTTTGCTGTGAAAATGTCTCGCTTCAACCTTTAGCAATCGTTCATTTAATAAAAATTTTAGAGCGTGCGGATTCGGCGTTAATTCTACATCAATAACTTGTAACATTTTTACTCCATCTAAATAATTGTGGTACAAAATTAAAACACAAAGCGCTTAAAGGCAATTACAAAAACTAATTAACGGGAATTGCAAGAACAGGAACGCGTACGTTGTGGCGCAATTCGTCCACTGTTGAACCATGAATCATATCGTCTATCAATTTATGCCCGTGGCTTCCAAGGATAATCATTTCAATATTGTTTTTATCAACGAGCATGGCTATGGCGTCTTCCGGCTCGCCCCCGCTGATGCAAAACTCTGTTTTAAAATTCTTTTTATTCAGAAAGTCAGAAAACTTTTCGAGATATATTCTCATGCGCATAGCGTCTTGATCATCAACGGCTTCACCAAGAAATCTTCCGGTAGGAGATTCGACGCAGTGCATTAAATAAATAGTGTTTTTGTCGGCTTGCAAAAATGGTAACGCTTTTTGAATGATCTGAGCGTCAAACCGGTATTTCCCCTCCAACGCAATTCCAACGCGCTGTATCAAGGCTCCGCTTTCAAGCGATGTAAACTGCGCCGTGGTTGCTGCAAGCACTTCTTGTATTTTTTCTTTAGTAAGAATCGGTTCAAAGGTAATCCACAACAGCATTCCAAAAACAAAAAGCATCAGCGGAAGCGCTAAAAATTTTATGAGAAGACCGGTTGTGCCGGGAACGGCAATATATTCCAGCGCTACGTCCGAAACTAATTTTATATTTAATCCGATGATGAGAAGAGCCGCTATCCATGCGATGATTTTAACTTTTGTAGTTGAAGCGAACTCGCCCATCTTTTCTTTACTTGAAGTAAAATGAAGCAGCGGAATTAATGCAAACGGAAGTTGAATTGATAAAATAACTTGTGAAAGAATGAGCAGCATATCAACTGAACGATCGCCGGAAATATTTATTACGATGATAGCCGGTACGATTGCAATTAACCGCGTTATCATTCTTCGTACCCAAGGACGAACTTTTAACCCAATAAAGCCTTCCATAATTATTTGACCGGCAAAAGTTCCTGTTATGGTTGAAGACTGCCCAGCCGCAAGCAGTGCAATGCCAAACGCAAAAGGAGCAAAAGAACTTCCCAGTAATTTTCCAAGAAGCGAGTGAGCGTCCATAATTGAAGCAACTTCCGAATGCCCCGTGCTAAAAAAAACGGAAGCCGCTAAAACCAAAATTGCGGCGTTCACAAAAAATGCGGCGTTCAAGGCAACAACTGAATCTATTAAATTAAATTTATTTGCCTCCTTTTTCCCGGCAGAAGATTTTTCGACATCACGCGATTGCACCAACGCCGAATGCAAATAAATGTTGTGCGGCATAACTGTGGCGCCGATTATACCAAGCGCGACAAATAAAGCGCCGCTTGACATTGTGGTCGGAAGAAATCCGGTGGCAACTTCGGCAAAGTTTGGTTTTGCCAAAACTAATTCAAGAAGAAAGCAAATTCCAATCATCAACACAAGAGAAACAATAACCGCTTCCATTTTTCTGATGCCGTAGTTAATCAACAACAATAAAATCAAAACATCGAGCGTGGTGATAACAACGCCCCAAACAAGCGGTATTCCGAACAGCAAATACAACCCGATAGCAGAACCAAGAACCTCAGCCAAGTCTGTTGCGGCAATAGCAATTTCTGTGAATATCCACAAAATATAATTTATTGATTTGGGATAACTGCTTCGGCAGGCTTGCGCTAAATCTTTGCCGTAAACAATGCCCAGCCGCGCTGCAAGCGTTTGAAAAAGAATCGCCATTAAGTTTGCAAGAAGAATTACCCAAATCAGTTTATATCCAAACTGCGCGCCGCCGGCAATATCTGTTGCCCAGTTTCCGGGGTCCATGTACCCAACCGAAACAAGAAAAGCCGGACCGGAAAAAGCGAAAAGTCTTTTTAAATAACTTCCTTTATTGGTTGCAACGGTAGCGTGTACCTCGGATAAAGATTTTCCTATTTGGTTATTTGAATCCACTTTCAACTTTATACTTTTTACTTTCCACTTGAAACTATAATACTAAATTCTTCTTTTGTTACAGGCTGAATGCTTAACCGATTTCCCTTTTGCAGCAGCTTCATATTTTTCAACTTCGGATTTGCTTTTATTTCTTCAAGCGTAACCGGTTTAGAAAATTTTTTCACAAACTGAATATCAGCCATAAACCATGCGGGATTTTGCGGGTTGCTTTTGGGGTCGAAGTGATAACTTCCCCGGTCAAAAGCCGTAGAATCCGGATAGCCGTCTTTCACAACTTCCGCTATTCCGTAGATGCCGTTCTGCGCTGAGTTGCTGTGATAAAACAAAACTTGATCGCCGGATTTTACTTCATCGCGCAAAAAATTGCGCGCTTGATAATTCCGAACGCCATCCCAATAAGTTTTTTTCTCTTTTGCCAAATCATCAATTGAATACGCTTCCGGTTCTGATTTAAAGAGCCAATATTTTTTTGCCATTTACTTTTTTCTTTCAGTTATAATAATTTAACATGAAAAGAACCGGTAAAGTTTCTTTTAACGGTAATTTCTTATCTTAAAAATAGAGAATAATAAGATGGATTGAAACGCTAACACGGCGAAAATAAAACCGAAACCAGTTTTGTTGTTTTTGGGCAGTAAAGATTTCCTCTGCGTTTCTGTTGAAGAATTCGTTATTTTTTCTTACTAAAAAAAATATTTTTTACTTCAACAAAATTTGAAGAAACTCATTATTCACTAAACAAAGGAGCAACATGAGAACTTTCATTTCACTTGCTTTGCCGATTTTCTTTTTTTCTGCAATCGGTTTAAGCGGTTATGCGGCAACAAAGCCGTTCCCCTATCCAATTGAGCAGCATAAAATGGCTAACGGATTAAATGTAGTAACTGTTAAATTTGACAGCCCCGGTATAGCGTCATTCTTTCTTGTGGTACGCGTTGGTTCGCGCAACGAAGTGGAAGAAGGCGTTACCGGATTTGCGCATTTCTTTGAACACATGATGTTCCGCGGAACAGAAAAGTATGACAAAGATAAATACAATGAAGAATTGAAAGCTATCGGCGCATCGGCAAACGCAAATACTTCACTCGATAGAACTGTTTATCACATGACGGGCAACGCACAAAAACTTGAAAAAATGTTTGAACTTGAATCTGACCGCTTCCAAAATTTGCATTATCCGATTCACGATTTCAAAACAGAAGCAGGCGCCGTTAAAGGCGAGTACACAAAAAATATCGCTTCGCCATTTGCTCAGTTAGAAGAAAATATTGCGAACACCGCTTTCGATACTCATACCTACAAACATACTACAATGGGATTTTTGAAAGACATTATTGATATGCCGAATCAGTATGACTATTCATTAAAATTTTTCAATCGTTTTTATCGACCGGAATACACCACGCTTTTGGTTGTTGGCGATGTAACTTCGGAACAAGTAAACAAACTTGCGGAAAAATATTTCGGAAAATGGAAAAGCGGAAACTATGAAGCAAAAATTCCTGTTGAACCGGAACAAAAACAAACCCGCTACACGCATCTTCAAGACGGCAGCATTCCTCCGTTTGTCAGTTTAAACTTCAAAGGACCAGGTTTTGACGCAAAGGGAATGGAATCACCGGCGCTTGATATTTTATGTACAATACTTTTTTCAAACAACTCAAAACTCTATCAAAAGCTTGTACTTCAGGAACAGAAAGTCCGCGACCTTAACGGCGGAATTTATGAAACCCGCGATCCCAATTTAATTTCTGTTGATGCTTCCATTGTAAAGAAAAGCGATATGCAATATGTTAAAGATGAAATAACAAATGCTTTTGAAGCGGTTAAAACAAATGGCGTGGATGAAAAATCTTTGGCGGAAACAAAATCCAGATTGAAATACAGTTTTGCAATGGGTATAGATAATCCGTCATCCATCGCAAATATTCTTAGCCATATTATTCAGCTAACCGGCAACCCGGAATCAATTAACGATCTCTATACTAATTATGAAAAAGTAACCGTCGAAGAGGTAAAAGCCGTTGCTCAAAAATATTTTACTCCGGAAAAATTAACCATCGGCACAATCTCGGCGGATGCGGAAGGAGGAGTAAAATAATGAAAACATTCATGCTCGGAATTTTCTTATTCGGTTCATTGCTTGCTCAAGAAGTAGTTGAATTAAAACTGCCGAACACAAACAAAGTAACAATAAAATTGATGTTCAAAAACGGCGCTGTTTGCGATCCGGCGGGGAAAGAAGGATTAACGTATCTCACTTCTGCATTGATAACACAAGGCGGAACGGGAACTTTTACGTATGCCGATATTCAAAATAAAATTTATCCATGGGCGGCGGGTTACGGTTCATCGGTGGATAAAGAAGTTTCCATTTTCACTTTTGAAGTGCATCAAGATTTCCTAAACGATTTCTATCCAATTCTAAAAGGCTTAATGCTTCATCCTTCATTTTCGCAAACTGATTTTGACCGCGTTAAAAGAAATCAACAAAATTATGTTGATCAAGTTATCCGCGCTTCTTCAGACGAAGAATATTCTAAGAAAGCACTGGAGGATTTTCTTTTTAGAGGAACGAAATATCAGCACATGGTTCAAGGAAAATCTGAAAGCGTAAAGGCAATTACGTTGGAAGATGTGAAAGAGCAGTATAAAAACTTCTTCACAAAAAATAATTTGATGATTGGAATAGCCGGAAATTATTCAAGTAAATTTCTTGCGGCTCTAAAAAAAGATATGCAAAATCTTTCTGATGTAAAACCAATCCTTCCCATTCAGGTAAAACCAGAAATGCCAAAGGGAATAAATATAGAAATAATTAAAAAAGATAATGCGTTTGGCTCGGCAATATTCGCCGGATTTCCGATGAGCCTTACAAGAAAAGATAACGACTTCGCCGCTTTAATGGTGGCTAATTCTTATCTCGGTGAACATAGAAAATCTTACGGACAGTTGTACCAGAAACTGCGCGAAACCCGTTCGATGAATTACGGAGATTACTCATACATTGAATGGTACGATAACGGCGGAAGAAATATGCTGCAACCTTCAGGCACACCGCGTAACACAAATTATTTTTCTTTTTGGATTCGCCCGGTACAAATTGCAAAACAGTTGAAAAATCAGTACAAAGAATTAGAAGATATAAAAATCGGACATGCGCATTACGCAATTCGTTTAGCCGTGCGCGAAATTGATAATCTCGTAAAAAACGGAATGACGAAAAAAGATTTTGAGGCAACCAAAACTTTTTTAAGAAGCTACATAAAACTTTATGTGCAAACTCCATCAAGTCGTCTTGGTTATTTACTGGACTCTAAATTCTACGGCAAAAAAGATTACGTTAACGAAATGGATAACCTGCTTGCCAAACTCACGCTTTCAGATGTAAACAAAGCGATCAAAAAATATTGGCAGACAGAAAATATGTGCATCACGATTGTAACCGACAAGAGCGAAGCAGAACCGCTTGCAAAAAGCTTGAAAGAAAATCTTCCTTCGCCGATGAGCTACTCCAATATTGTGAAAGACGGGTTACCGAAAGAAGTTTTAGCCGAAGACGAAGCTGTTGCAAATTATAAGCTGCCTGTTAATGAAGTAAAAATCATTAACTCGGCGGATACATTTAAGTAAGCGGTTTCAGTAAAAGGGAACACGGATGTCTTGAAAATCTGTGTTCCCTTTTTCATTCAGTATTTTTACAATGACAGACAACATTCTTCTCTATTATCAATCTTATTTAGTTCCGTGAATATCTATTCGATAATTTTTTATTATTGATTGTTTTACAAGTTGCTAACTTTTATATTTGCACAAAAAAAAACAAAAGATTGAACAAACCGAAAACAAAACCGACTCATAAATTTTCAAGAGTATAGCCGCTCCGCAAGGGTGGCTTTTTTTTTGTAAAATCGTTTGTTTTGGCAAATTCGTTCTTAATCTTCTGAGAAGAAAAGAGAGGATTATGATTAAGATTAGGAATAAGATTAAGAGATAAATAATATGATCAAACAAAAAGCAAAATTAGTTTTAGAAGACGGCTTCGAATTCTCGGGGTACGGATTCGGCTCTACAAAAAACGTTACCGGAGAAGTGGTTTTTAACACCGGGATGGTTGGTTACCCCGAAACGATGACCGATCCATCATACTGCGGACAAATTCTCACTTTCACCTACCCTCTCATCGGCAACTATGGCGTTCCCGGCAAGGAAAGAGAAAACGGTCTGCTTAAAAATTTTGAATCGGAAAAAATCCATCTGCGCGGCATCATTGTCTCCGATTATTCTTTCGAGCATTCTCACTGGGACGCGAAACAATCGCTGCACGAATGGATGGTTGATGAAAATATTCCCGGCATTTATGGAATAGATACGAGAATGCTCACCCGCAAGCTCCGCGAGAAAGGAACCATGCTTGGCAAGATCGTTTTTGAAAATATAAAAGATGAATTGCGTTTTGAAGATCCGAACAAGACAAATCTCGTTGGCGAAGTTTCGATAAAAGAACCGGTTGAATACAAAAAAGGAAAAAAGAAATTAGTCTTTGTTGATTGCGGTACCAAGAACAACATCGTGCAGGCTTTCCTGCGGCGCGATATTACGGTTATCCGTGTTCCGTATGATTATGATTTTCTTTCTATTAAAGCCGATGGTATTGTGTTATCAAATGGTCCCGGCGATCCCAAGATGAATCCCGTTACGGTTGCCAATACAAAGCTCGCGATGGAAAAGGGAATTCCGATGCTCGGCATTTGTCTCGGCTGCCAGATAATGGCTTTAGCCGCAGACGCCGATACGTACAAATTAAAATACGGACACCGAAGCCACAATCAGCCGGCAAACGAATCGGGAACGAAACGATGTTACATCACTTCGCAAAATCATGGTTACGCAATTGATTCCGCTACCCTTTCCGAAGATTGGCGCGAGTGGTTCCAAAACGATAACGACGGCACTAACGAAGGAATTATTCATATTTCAAAACCGCTATTCGGCGCGCAGTTTCACCCGGAAGCTTCTCCCGGACCGGATGATACGGAATTTATTTTCGATTTATTTGTGAGAGCGCTAGCGTAGGAAATTACAAAAAACAAATTACAAAAAACAAATTCCAAAAAACAAATAACAAAATTCAAAAGATGAGAAACAATGAGTGAAGAGAGTTCAAAAAAGATTTATGATTTGGAAGAGAGATGTTTTGAATTTGCAAAAGGCGTTGCCCTCTTTTGCAAAAATTTGCCGATGGATATTGTTAATCGAGAATACATTAAGCAGCTCGTTCGATCTTCAAGCTCGATTGGAGCCAACTATATTGAAGCAAACGAATGCTTGGGAGAAAAAGATTTTTTAATGAGATTAAGAATTTCGCGAAAAGAAGCAAAGGAAACTTCTTTCTGGCTGCGGTTGCTCGGCGAAACAAATCATGACGAATATAAAGAAGAAGCAACTCGATTCTTAAATGAATCAAATGAACTTAAAAAGATTCTTTCATCAATTATATACAAGAAGACAAACAGCATTGCACTCAAAGAAGTTTAATTTTTTTCTTTGGAACTTGTTTTTTGTTTTTTGGAATTTAACAGACTATGATAAAAAAAGGTAAACCAAAAAAAGTATTAATCCTCGGAAGCGGCGCGCTGCAGATAGGGCAAGCCGGTGAGTTTGATTATTCCGGCTCGCAGGCAATTAAAGCGCTTAAAGAAGACAGCATTGAAACCGTGCTCATCAATCCGAACATCGCAACAATTCAAACAAGCGAACACCTTGCGGACAAAGTTTATTTCCTTCCGGTTAAAACAGAATTCGTTGAGAAGGTAATTGAAAAAGATAAACCCGACGCAATCCTTCTCGGCTTCGGCGGACAAACCGCGCTCAACGTTGGAGTTGAATTATTCGACAAAGGAATTTTAGAAAAACATAACGTTAAAGTTCTCGGCACTCCGGTTGAAGCGATCAAAGATACCGAAGATAGATTCCTCTTTGCCAAACGTGTAAATGAAGTTGGATTAAAAGTAGCGCGAAGCAAAACGGTCGCTAATGTTGAAGAAGCGATTGAAGCGGGAAAAGAAATCGGCTATCCGTTGATGGTGCGCATCGCGTACGCGCTCGGCGGTCTCGGTTCCGGTATTGTGAACAACAAAGAAGAATTAGTTGATAAAGCAAAGCGCGCTTTCTCTTTCACCAATCAAATTTTAATTGAAGAATCGCTTTACGGCTGGAAAGAAGTTGAATACGAAATTGTACGCGACCGATACAACAACTGCATCACCATTTGTAATATGGAAAACGTTGATCCGATGGGAATACACACCGGAGACAGCGTTGTTGTTGCGCCGGTACAGACGCTTTCTTCACATGAAAATTTCAAACTCCGTTCAATCGGAATAAAACTGATCCGACACCTCGGCATTGTCGGCGAGTGCAACATTCAATACGCGCTTGATCCCCATTCGGATGATTACAGAATTATTGAAGTGAATGCGCGCTTGAGCCGCAGCTCCGCGCTTGCATCAAAAGCAACCGGATATCCTCTTGCGTTTGTTGCTACAAAACTTTCTCTTGGTTATAATTTAAATGAAATTGAAAACAGCATTACAAAAGAAACTTCATCTTGTTTTGAACCTGCGCTTGATTATATCGTTTTAAAATATCCGCGGTGGGATTTGCAAAAATTTAAAGCGGTTTCAACGCAGCTCGGCAGCGAAATGAAATCCGTTGGTGAAGTAATGGCAATAGGCAGAAGCTTTGAAGAAGTGCTTCAAAAAGCAATGCGCATGCTTGACGTTGGCTACAACGGTTTTACCGTAAACGATCTTGATACAAAAATTACCGATGAGCTGCTTGCCAAGCCCACCGACAAACGGATTTCTCTCATCGCAAAAGCAATTGAAGAAGGCTATACCGTTGACCGCTTGCACGACCTTACCAAAATTGACCGGTGGTTCTTGCACAAAATGAAGAACATCATTGAACTGCAAAAGAAAATTAAAAAACCGAAACTCATCGAAATTAATTCCGAACTTCTTCTTGAAGCAAAGCAAAAAGGATTTTCCGACAAACAGATAGCAATGCTTACAAATGCGGGTGAGTTTGAAGTCCGTTCAAGAAGAAAAGAATTAAACATCCTACCCTCTATAAAACAGATTGATACACTTGCCGCTGAATATCCGGCGCAGACAAATTATTTATACATGACCTACAACGGAAACGAAGATGATATCCCCACAAAAGAAGAAAATCAAATAATCGTTCTCGGCGGCGGCGCGTACCGCATCGGCTCTTCGGTAGAATTTGACTGGTGCTGCGTTAATTCGGTTCTCTCGTTGAACAAACTGAATTACAAAACAATCATGATCAACTACAACCCGGAAACCGTTAGCACCGACCACGATATTTGCGACAAATTATATTTTGAAGAGATGAGTCTTGAGCGCGTGTTAGATATTTACGAAAAAGAAACTCCGCTTGGAGTTATCGTTTCGATGGGAGGACAAATCCCGAACAACCTTGCGGTAAAATTATTTAACAACAACGTAAATATTCTTGGAACATCTCCGGCAAAGATTGATAACGCCGAAAACCGCCACAAGTTTTCGCAAATCTTAGATCAGCTTGAAATTGACCAGCCCGAATGGAACGAACTGACGAATTTAGAAGAGGCGAAAAAATTTGCGGATAATGTTGGCTACCCGGTGTTGATTCGTCCAAGCTACGTTTTAAGCGGCGCGGCGATGAGCATTGTGCTTACGGAAAATGAACTTGAAGAATATTTGAAGAAAGCTTCGGATATCAGTCAGGATCACCCGGTTGTCATCAGCAAGTTTATTACCGACGCGCGCGAAATTGAAGTTGACGCTGTTGGTGATAACGGCGAACTCTTCTGCTATGCTATTTCCGAGCATGTTGAAAATGCAGGCGTGCACAGCGGCGACGCTACAATTGTTCTTCCGCCGCAGCGAACCTATTTAGAAACGATGCGGCGTGTAAAAATCATTACAAAAGAAATCGCGCGCGAACTGGAAATCACCGGTCCGTTTAACATGCAGTTTATTGCTAAAGATAACGACGTAAAAGTGATTGAGTGCAACCTCCGCGCTTCACGAAGTTTCCCTTTCGTTTCAAAAGTTTTGAAGATCAACTTCATTGACATTGCAACCAAGTTAATTATGGGTCAGCGTCTTCCGAAGATCGATAAGTCGTCATTCGATTTAGATTACGTCGGCGTTAAAGCTTCACAATTTTCTTTTACAAGATTAAAAGGAAGCGATCCCGTTGTTGGCGTTGAAATGTCTTCAACCGGTGAGGTCGCTTGTCTCGGCGATGATTTTAACGAAGCTTTTTTGAAAAGCATGTTATCGGTCGGATTTAAAATTCCGCAAAAAGCTGTGCTTCTTTCAACAGGAACGTTAAAAGAAAAAGCGGAATTTCTGGAAGAATTAAAAGCGCTCCGCAAAATGGGATTGAAGTTTTACGGCACCAAAGGCACCGCAGACTTTTACGGCGAAAACGGAATTGAAGTTGAAGCGCTTCACCGCCCATTTGATAATATGGAGCCGGGCGTGCTTACTTATCTGCAAGACGGTAAAGTTGATTTGGTTATCAACATTCCTAAAACATCCGAGAAGGAAGAGCTTGACAGCGATTATCTTGTCCGCCGCCGCGCGGTTGATTTAAATATTCCGCTGATCACCAATCCCCAATTTGCAAAACGGTTTGTAAAATCATTGCGCAAACACCTCGCCGGTGAGTTGCATGTAAAAAGCTGGGATGAGTACATGTAGGCAGTTGAAAGTTACAAGATGAAAGTAGAAAGTCATTCGTCAGTAGTCAATTGCCATTAGTGATAATGACCAAATTGAACTTATACGCTCTCATATCTGTTGTAAAAATTAAAAGTAAAAACTTATGCTAATCTTTTTCGCAATATTTTTTCTTGTGTACGGCTCGGCAAACTTTTTTGTTTATGTCCGGGCGATGCATGCGTTTCAATTTCAATCTTTGCCAGTAAAGATTCTGTTTTCAATAGGATTTCTCTTCGCAGCGTCTTCCTATCTTTTGGCAAAAAGTCTTCTTTCAAATTTGAATAACGCCGCGTACGACTTTTTTCTTTGGATCGGTTCATTCTGGTTTGCGCTTCTTGGTTACTTTCTCATTTCACTTCTTGTTATCGATCTGATAACGGTAATCAACCGGTTTCTTCCGTTCCTGCCGCAATTCCTTTTTGTGAATTACGCAAAAACAAAAATGATCACCGGATTATCGGTTCTCTTTCTTGTGCTTTTAACGGTAACATACGGCTTTGTCAACGCCAACAACATCAAGTTAAAAACAATCAATCTCTCAATTCCGAAAAAAAATTCGTCGCTCACATCGCTTAACATTCTCTTTTTCTCCGATGCTCACTTCACACCGGTAAACAACGGACGAATTGCAAAAAAAATTATCAGCTTTGCGGAAGATGTGAAACCCGATATTATTCTTATCGGTGGTGATGTTATTGATGATAAATCGAACCAGCTTAAGCGAATTGGAATTGATGATGAACTTCGCCGGCTTACCGCAAAGTATGTCGTCTATTCAATAAACGGTAATCACGAATTTATCTCGAACGTAAATGCCGCCGATAAATTCCTAAACGAAAACGGCGTAAAGGTATTGCGCGATAGCATGATCACCATAGAAAATTCGGTGCAAATAATCGGAAGAGAAGACGGCAGCATTAAAGGATTTGCACACGGAAACAGAAAATCGGTTGCAGAATTAGTTGCCGCCGCGCGGAAAGATTTGCCAATCATTCTTCTCGATCATCAGCCATTCCACCTTGCGGAAACCGCAGCCGCAAATGTTGATCTTCAGCTTTCGGGTCATACACACCACGGACAAATGTGGCCATTCAACTACATCACCAAAATGATTTACGACGTAAGTTGGGGTTATAAGAAGATCGCCAACACCCATTTTTACGTTTCCAGCGGAGTTGGAACCTGGGGACCTCCGGTAAAAGTTGGTAACGATGCCGAAGTTATTCATTTCATTCTCGAGTTTAAATAAATCTTTTGGTTGATAACACCGGAGTGTCGTCAACTAATTTCACACTTCTTATTTTGTTTTGATACGGGTGAACGCGCCACCTTGCGATACTTATTAACTTACCTTACGCGGAATAAAATTTTGCATTGCCACGACTTTTAGGACGTGGCAATTCAATTACAACTTTTGTGTAAGGTGAGTTATTAATTGGGAAATCAGCTGCAATTCTTTAATTTTTATTTGAAAATAAATTTTAATGTTTATCCGGTTCTATTTTGAAGTCTAACCGCCTTCGATTTTATTATTTTTCGTTTACACAATGATGGAAAGACTTGTAACTTTTCTTCTGTACAGAACAATAAAAATCTGTTTTGGGGTACTGATGGTTTCGGGAAGTTTATTTTGCCAAGAGCGAACGAACATCGAAGCTAAACAGGAAAAATTACTAACCCTTTACAACAAGTTCAATAGCGAGTACAAGGATTTTGTCGCTAAAGGAATTCCCTTTGCTGAAAAAGCGCTCACCCTTTCAAAGCAACTCGATAATAAATTCATTCAAGCTCAATCATTAATTTACATCGGCAGGTATGCAACTATCCAAAATGACGAAAGAAAAATCCGGCAGGTTCTAGGCGAAGCGCTCGCAATCAGCAAAGAAATAAATAACGACTATCTTGAAGCAAAGACCTGTTTAATTTACGGTTACGCATTCGGTTTTGTAATGAACAAACCAGATTCCGGCTTAATATATTTGAAAAGAGCTTACTCGCTTTCTTCATCAATTAACGATACCACTTTGCTAAAATCGGCATCCGCGCGGTTAGTCTGGATGTACAAACAACTTAACAGTCCGGCAAATGCAATTAGATTTTCTCAAAAAGCTTTAGCTATCAACAAAAATGATTTAAAACAAACCGCTTCAATTTATAATGCCCTGGCAATAGTTTACGGCGACGTAGGGAACACAAAAGAATCGCTTAAATATTATGAGTTATCGCTTCAAATAAGTGAAAATCTAAAAGATGAACTGCAGACAGCGAGTGTGCTAAACAATCTGGCAACCATTTATGCTTCAAGCATCAACTTAGAAACAGCAATTGAATATTATCGCAGAGCGTTGGCAATCTATCAAAAACATAAAATGCCTTTCGGTGTTGGATATACGTATAACTGTATCGGAATGATGTACGCTTCTTTTGGAAAACACTCTTATGCTATTGAACATTATCAAAAAGCCGTAAAGGTTTTCAAAAAGATTCGGAATAAACAGAGCCTGGCTTTTGCGCTCACCAATTTGGCATCTGAATATCTGAAAGCCAAAAACTATGTAGTAACCTGGTCGTATCTTTCCGAAGCCATCGCATACAGTGAAGAGATTGGCGATAAGTTATCTATGATAGACGCATATAGAAACGCAGCGACTTATTTTATGGAGAGAAACGATGTAGATAAATCCATTATCTACTTGAAGAAAGCGGAACCACTTGCGGAGGAAATCCACAACAGCAATTTTCTTCTTGGAATTTATGATGCCCTTTCCGAATGTTATCATGTAAAGAATGACTCTAAAAGAGCCTTCTATTATTTGCATATGAAGGATGCAATAGCTGATACGATTAGAAAGCAAAGCTCAGAAAAAGCGTTTGCCGAAATGATAGTAAAGTATGAAACAAATAAATTGAAAGAAGCCGCAAGTAAATCCAATACGGCTATTGAGAATCTTAAAACGGAATCATCGAAAAAAAATTTGGTTGTCGGAGTCGTTATTTTGGGAAACGTTATACTTCTATCTGTTTTGTTTTTCTTGTTCCGCAAAAAATCTACTCTGCCGCTAAAGCATTACGCTTCATTAACAAACAAACCTTTTGTTGATAAAAGGCATATTAAGTCTGCATTAAAAATAATTGACACAGAAACTTCTGAAAACGTGAGGATAAATAGCGAGGTTACTCGGGACATTATCGATAAGTTAACGCTGCTGATGGAAGATGAAAAAATTTATTTAGACTGCAACTTGACGCTCGGAAAAGTCGCCGCCAAATTAGCTACAAACACCACGTACCTTTCGCACATCATTAATAAACAGTTTGAGATGAGCTTTAGTAATTATTTGAACAAGTACCGGATTGATGAAGCGATAGAAATTATTGCCAACCATCAACACGACTATATGAGTTACGAGGGAATTGCAAATAGCTGCGGATTTAAATCGCGTTCAGCGTTCAATCAGGCATTTAAGAGATTTACCGGAAAAACTCCATCCGAATTTTCTTCAATTGAAACGATTTCAAATAGCGCTTCAACTACCAAAGATTAATTCATTCTCTTTTTTTGTTCGGATTTATAAATCAACTCACCAATAAATTGCTTTAGCAATTTTACTTCTCTTTATTTACGCCGCTATAAAAACTAATTTCTAAATGTTTATATCCAAATTGAAAATATTTTTTTTACTCCTTCCGTTTCTACTCATCTTTACTAAATCGGTAAAAATTTGGGGAATGGAAAAGACATCTTTGGAAAGAATCATTAATTGTGAATGAATATCAATGGAAGCTAACTAAAACGTTAGAAATGAAAATTCGTGGGATCATTCTCCCCGGGTTTACAAGTAACACCGCACAATCTATTAGGAGCATTAGATAATGAAACAATTTTGTATGAACGCATTTAATTTAAATCATTTCAAAATAACGGCAACTATTTTCAGCCTTATCTTTCTTATTTCAAACGCGAATCTTCATGCGCAAATTATTTCACAAAACTTTGATGGAATATCTGTGGGGTCTTTGCCAACTGGATGGACAGCAATTCCTTATTCAACAAATCCGGCGCAAACAGATAACAATTCCGCACCGGCAACAGGCAACGGCTGGAAAGTTATTAATCCTTCTTCTGCCGGATTAACTGTGTTATCATCGCCAAACGCTATTGTGTGCGGGGCAAGTCTCGATCAAAAATCTTCCGATTGGTTTTTTACAAAAGCTGTTCAATTACAAGCCGGTTCATTTTATAATTTGCAGGTTTCCGCAACATGGACTAATCCATTTAATTTGCCAGGCGCGCCTGCGGTTGAGTTTGGTTATTGCAAAGATGTAAATGGAAACGGAATTCCCGAACCGTTGGGCGCCGATGCTTCCGGCTATGTTGATTGGAGCGGCTTGGGAAGCGGCTCAAACTCGTGGTCAAACTATAACGTCTCGTTCACGGTTCCTTCTACCGGAAACTATTTTATTTTTATGCTTTCGCTTGTTGTGGGACCAATCATTACCGACACCGGTCCAAATTATTTAGCGCTTGACAATTTTAGCGTGGTAAAAGGTTCGGGACTAAGTTTAACTTCACCAACCGGCGGCGAAGTTTGGAATTCCGGTTCTACACATCCTATTACCTGGATTAGTTCCGACGTAACAAATATTAAAATTGAATATTCGCTTGATTGGGGATTAACGTGGACTACCATTACAGCAAGCGCCCCTGCAAGCTCGGGTTCATACACATGGAAATTACCTACGGTGTCCGAAACTAAGAATGTATGCCTTCTTAAAATTACTGATGTTTCCAATTCCTCCGTAACAAGCTCAAGCAATGTCTTTACAATTCAACTTAAAGAACCTAGTTCAATTGCAATCTATTCTCCAAACGGAGGTGAAAACTGGGCGCCGGGGACACAACAATGGATTGGATTTACAGGGACATATTTAACAACTGTAAATCTTGAATATTCTACAAATAACGGCGTTACCTGGATAAAGATTGCCGACAACCAACCCGCGGATGCCGGCGGTTATGCGTGGACGATTCCCAACACACCTTCTGCTCAATGCAAAGTTCGCGTTACCGATGCCGACGACCCGACGGTTACCGATGTTAGTGATGCTGCTTTTACAATAAGTGGAACGATCACTAAATCAATTACAGTCGTCTCGCCAAACGGAGGCGAAGTGTGGGCGCCAAATTCTCTTCACGACATTAAGTGGAATTCAGCACTGGTAACAAATGTGAAGCTGGAATATTCTTCCAATAACGGCAGCAACTGGAACACCATTGCTGCTTCGGTATTCGCAAGTCAATCAAGCTATAGCTGGACAACACCAAATATTTCTTCTACTACTTGTCTTATAAGAATTTCGGATTCCGGCAGCCCGCTGCTTTATGATGTAAGCAACGCAGTATTTACCATTAAATTAATTAAGACGGTTCAAGTAACATCTCCGAATGGAGGAGAAAGTTGGAATGTCGGCTCTACACAAACGATAAGCTGGTCAACTCAAGGTGTTGCTTCTGTAAAACTTGAATACTCAACGAACAACGGCAACACATGGAATACTATCGCTACTTCTTCCGCAACTTCATTTAGTTGGGTTGTTCCAGACGCCGTATCATCCAACTGTTTAGTGCGCGCAAGCGATGCTTCCGACGCAGCGGTTAATGACGCAAGCGATGCAGTTTTTTCAATAGTGAAAATTGCATCTGTTACGGTTCTTTCTCCGAACGGAGGAGAGAAATTGGTTGCAGGCACAACAACTAAAATTCTTTGGAACAGCACGAATATTGACTCGGTAAAGATCGAAGTAAAATTTGATAGCAGTTATTACTACATCCCGCTCGCAACCGTGTCTGCGTCTTCAGGAAACTACGATTGGTTAATAGATTATTTTTCAAATCTTCATCAGTACTGTATAATTAGAATAAGCGATGCTGCCAATGCCGGTATTAATGACGTTAGCGATGGCTACTTTTCCATAGTAGATAGCTTAACTTTACTAACACCGAATGGTGGAGAAATTTGGGCAGGCGGATCAACACACCAAATTAAATGGAATAACTTTCCCGATTTCTATATCAGCTTAGATTATTCAACAAACAACGGCACAACCTGGACGAGGATTGCGCGAGACATTCTTGCTTCAAGTAAACTCTATAACTGGATCGTTCCAAATGCACCATCAACCCAATGCTTGGTTAGAATTAAAAACACGTATGATTCACTAAATGTATTTGATGTAAGCGACGCTCAGTTTACTATCGGCGCGTCGCCCATTCCATCGCTTAAACTTATTTCTCCCAACGGCGGAGAAAAGCTAACGCCCGGTGGATCATTTTCAATAACCTGGCAAAGCGCCAATGTTGATAGCATTTCTATTCAGCAATCTTTAAACAATGGATTTTCCTGGTCAACGCTCAAATCTTCTTATCCGGCAGCCGGAGGAAGTTTTACGTGGACGCTTTCATCGCTTGAGTATTATACTCAACTATATTCACAGTGTTACATCAAAATAACCGATCGAAAAAATAGTGCAGTAAAAGATCTTAGCGATAATGTTTTTTCGATAGGTCCATGGATAACCCTTTTGTCTCCCAACGGCGGCGAGAAATGGATGGCAAATACTGTTGATACGATTAAATGGAAAAGTGGCGGGTTGTCTTCCGTAAACATTGATGTATCAACCGATAACGGCGCAACGTGGACGGCAATCACCATAGGAACAAAAGCAGATGCTGAAAGTTATCTTTGGGGAGTTACCAATACTGTTTCAGCAACATGTTTAATCAGAATTTCCGATTATTCAAAAAGAGCGCAGAGCGCGATAAGCGGTTCCGTTTTTTCAATAGTTCCTCTTGTAAAGAAGATTACCGTTATTTCGCCCAATGGCGGCGAGAAATTAATTCAAGGAACAGAAAATTATTTCAGATGGAGTAGTTCTAATGTACGGTACGTGCGGCTGGAATATTCTACAAATGCCGGTACAACGTGGATACTGAAAAAAAGTAATTGGTACGCCGATTCAACTAAATACTTGTGGGTCCCTACCATGCTGGATACTTCAAATAGTTGTCTTGTTAAAATTAGCGATGCCAATGATCTAACGACCTACGATGTCAGCGATGCGTTATTTTCTATTGTTCCGGCTCTACCGAAAAAACTGACGCTGCTTACTCCATCAGGGGGCGAATATTTGGCTAAAGGTTCTAACCTACTAATTTCTTGGCAGGCGGAAGCAGTAGAAACGATTAAGCTTGAATATTCAACCAATGGTGGAACCGCGTGGATGACAATTTCAAACGGAATACAGGCAAACAAAGGAAGCTATTTGTGGAAAACGCCGGCTGTTCCATCGAACAATTATTTAGTAAGGATTAGTGACTCTTCCAATGCGGCTATCTCCGCCGTAAGCGCAAATCCTTTTACTATTTTCGAACTTCTTCTTACTGCTCCAAACGGAGGAGAAAATTACTTAGGAAGGGATATAGCAAAAATTACCTGGCAAAGCCAGTTTGTTGCAAAAATCAAAATTGAATATTCGTTGGACGGTGGAATTTCTTGGAATACTGCAGCCGACAGCGTTGATGGGGCTTTGCATACATATAACTGGAGCGTTCCGAACTTGACAACTTCAAGCGCTTTGGTAAAAATCACCAACCGTGCTTTGCTTAATTTTATAACTATCTCTGCCAATCCTTTTAGTATTACCAAGCAGTTGAATCCCAATCTTATTTTAAACGGAGATTTTACCGGCGGTATGTTGCATTGGAATACCTATATTGATGCATCGGCAGCAGCTATTTTGGCTACTTCCGGCGGGCAGTTTGCCGCCAGCATTACAAAAGGCGGAACGCAAAGCTGGCATATTCAACTTTTGCAGCCAAACATCAAATTGGAAAAAGGAAAAACGTACGATCTTACTTTTTCGGCTTCAGGAAATAGCGCGCGTACAATTCAAGCAGGCGTTTCGCAAGACGGAGGAACGTATCAAGCTTATTATTATAAGCAGATCAGTTTAACTTCCGCATTTCTTCCTTATTCATCTACTTTTACGATGACCTACACCACTGATGATAAAGCTCGTTTTTATATCGATCTTGGTATGTCAAACATCGGAGTCAAATTTGACAACATTGAGCTGCGAGAACACGACTCCGAAAAATTAATTTCATTATTACAACCGGCAAAAGAAGATACACTGCAGGCAAACAACAACTACATCATTGCCTGGACAGGTCAGAACATCGGTCAGTTAAATTTATCTTACCGGTTATGGAATACGGAAGTGTGGACATCTATTGCTAAAAATATTTCGGGCGGACAAAATAGTTTTACCTGGAAAGTTCCGGATGTTTCTTTTGATTCTTGCCAGATAAAACTTGAAGATGGAAGCGACAGCAAGGTCTTTGCGGTATCGGGCAAGTTCTACATCAAGAAAGTTACTGGAGTGGAAATTACAGAAAGTTTAAAACCCGAAAAGTTCTGTTTATTTCAAAACTATCCGAACCCGTTTAATCCTAGTACGATAATCGCCTACCGTGTTGCGGCAACCTCCTTTGTTGCTCTAAGGGTTTTTGATATGCTCGGGAATGAAGTTGCAACTTTGATAAACGAAGAGCAGCAGCCCGGATATTATGAAGTAGTATTTTACACGCAGATGATTTCCGATAAACTTCATCTTTCAAGCGGAATATATTTTTACCAATTACGGGCGAGCGATTTTGTTCAAACCAACAAAATGGTTCTTGCAAAATGAGTGTTTTTGCCAAAAAGAAAACTCACTCTTCTACATGTCATCTTTAAAACCAAAGCCCCCGATTTTACTTAAAAATCGGGGGCTTTTCAGAGCTGGTGATGGGACTCGAACCCGCAACCTGCTGATTACAAATCAGCTGCTCTACCAATTGAGCTACACCAGCATTAAATTTGGAAGTCAAAATTAAGGGTATTTCAATTGTCTTCCAAATATTTAATACGCTACTCTTCTTTCTCTTCTTTTAAAATTGTTATCTTAAATTGCACCATCTTCTGTTTTACTTTCTTAATAAGTTCAAAAGTTATATGTTGATATTGAAAAATTTCGCCCGAGTTTAAAATTTTTCCGGTTTGGAAAGCCACAAACCCAGCAATGGTGGTGTATTCATCGGAAGAGGCAAGGGTTTGATTAAAAACCGCATTAAAATCTTCAACTGAAATAGAACCTAAAACTAAGAAGTTATCGTCCGGCAGTTTAGTGTATTCATCAGCAACATTTCTTCCTTCGCTTGAAATTTCACCGACAATTTCACTCAAAATATCTTCAATGGTCAAAACGCCTTCTGTACCGCCATACTCATCGGTAATAACCGCTATTCGCTCGCTCCGCTTTTGCATTTCTTTCATTATTTCGGAAATTAGTTTGGTCTCTGGGACAAAATAGGCGGGACGAAGCAAGCTTTTTATAGAGATGTTTTTCTTTTCAACCAATGACCGCATTAAATCTTTGATATGCACAATCCCAATAATATTGTCAAGCGAATCTTGATAGAGTGGCACAAGGGTATGTCCGGTCTGTAAAATTTCTTTTACCATCAGTTCGTCGTTTGCCGTAAACTCAACAGCAACCATTTCGGTTCGAGGAATCATTACTTCATTGGCTTTAAGATCGGTAAATTCAAAAACATTTTCAATGATTTGATGTTCGGCTTCATCAATAGCTCCTGATTTTACTCCTTCGGAAATAAGGACACGAATTTCATCTTCGGAAGCATGACCGTGAGAAAATCTTCCTTTTGTTTTGAGGGGGAAAAGAATAAAATCAGTTAAAAACAGCAAAACTTTCATCGGTATATGGGAAGCTTTAAGAAGAACAGCGAACCACCCAACAACTTTCGGGGCAACCGTTTCGGCATATTTTGCACCAATAGCTTTGGGCGCCAGCACGATAAAAATCCAATGCAATAATGCCAACAAAAGCATGCTGATAAAAACCAATCCGATTTTAATTGAAGCGACAAACGCACCAAATGAAGCATCAACAACGGCGTCAATATAAAAGAAAAGGAAAAAGGAAATCATCAACAAACTAAACGAAGCTGTAATTTCACTTAATCCATAGACATCTTCAATGTTTTGCTGAAGTGATTTAATTTTCCGGTTCGATGTTTTCCCGGAGTTTTCATCGGCGTTATAATTAATAATCGCGGCGCCTGCTGTTGTTAGTAATGCGGCAAGGAAAAAGATAAGAAGAATTAAAAAACCAATCATAAATAACGTATGCAACCTTTGCTAATTTTATTAGCAAAAATAAGAAGCAAAACCTTCGCTTAAAAATTTCCGCGCAGATAATTGCCAAAGTATCGTTATTTTCTTATGTAAAAATAAAAGTACTATGAAACCAAAATCCATAAAAATTGAAAAAGAGACCATGCTCATTGATTGGGGCAAAATGGAAAAGAGTGAAATTTCGCTCCGGTATTTGCGGGAAGAATGCCCATGCGCCGGCTGCAAAGGTGAAACGATATTGCTTCACTCCTATCGTCCGCCAAAGCTGCTGATTATTCATCCCGATATGTATGCCGTAAAAAACGTGAAAATGGTGGGGGAATATGCAGTTCAAATTTGGTGGAAAGACGGGCATGATACCGGAATTTATACGTGGGAATATTTAAGAACGCTTGCCGAAGGAGATTCAAATAACCGCAAGCAAAATTACGAGCCGCTGTTATGATCTCGCAGGTGAAATTAAAATATTTTAGTTCTCTTCTCTTAAAAAAATATCGCCAAGAAGAAAAGAAATTTATTGTTGAGGGGAGAAAACTCGTTGAAGAGGGCATTCAGCAAAAACGCTATCCATGTGAAATAATTTTAATGACGAATGAATTCAAAGAAAAAAATGAGGAATTCATCTATACCTCTCTGCAAAATTTTCCGTTTGAAATTATTCGAACTATTGATTTTAACAGGCTTTGCGATACCAAGCAGCCACAAGGAATTGCCGCAATCTTTCACCTACCAAAAGAAATCGAACAGCCAAAGTTAGTTTCACGAAAAATAATATATCTCGAAAACATTTCTGATCCTGGAAACCTTGGCACCATTATACGAACATGCGATTGGTTTGGTTTCGGACAAATATTATTGAGCAATAATTGTGTGGAACTTTATAACCCCAAAGTAATTAGGGCAAGCATGGGTTCGCTCTTTCACATTCCGGTCTCCGAAAATGTTGACCTTTCTTTTCTACTTAATTTTAAAAAACTTGGGTTTGAAATTCTTTGCAGTGATTTAGAAGGAAGAAACTATGCTAATCTTGATGTACCGGAGAAACTTATTCTTTGTTTTAGCAGCGAATCTGATGGACCGTCTCAAGCATTAATAAATGCTTCTGATTATAAAATCACTATCCCTAAAAAAGGAAATGCCGAATCACTGAACGTGGCTTCGGCATCTGCAATTTTGTTGAACTATTTTTCAGCCTAAGCTAATGAACTGTTCCTGAAAAAGAATATTTTGTTCCTCCGTTTGCACCATTTGTTTTAATAGAAACGCTAACGCTTCTTGCAACGTCTAAAGTATCGCTATCACTAATTGAAAAAGAAAATTGCGTCCATCCTTTACTTTGCGTGTCCGGTAAAGTAAGCGAGAGGTCTCCGCGCCCTTTTATATTATCTCCTTCAACCGTAACCGTAATGGTTTGACCATTTGAAAGAGGATTGCCGTATTGATCCTTCACTTCATAATTAAAAAACTGCGTTCCCTTGTTTTGAATATTAAAAGTATTGGGCGAACAGGTAATAGTAGGCGAACCGGAAAACAAAATAGGAATTGATGCTGTAACCAGGTTAAATTTTTCATCCGATGTTGTTGCGGTAATTCGAGCAAATCCTGGTCCCAGGATAGCATCAAGCGGTTCCGGAGCTGCCGTGACAAGATCAACGCTTGCGCGTCCGTGGTCATCTGTATTTGCCGAGCCAACGATAATTCCGCCGGTGGTTGTAAAATAAACCGGAGTATTTGGGCGCGCAGGATTTCCATATTTGTCGCCTACAAAAGCTGTCATTTTATCAAAAACACCATAAACTACTAATCCGGGAACATTCACATACTGAGGTCCAACGGAAAAGTGATTTTGATCAGGCAATCCGCCGTGTATTGCATACGTAACAGGAATAGAATTAATTTTTTTAGAACCAACCCAAATGCTTGCAATAATTTGAACTGTACCGGCTTTTGTTCCGCTGGTAAGATAGACAGATGCTTGTCCTTTTGCGTCTGTGAATGAAGAATCCGGGCTTAAAAACTCACCGCCGCCAGGACCAAAGCCAATTGTAAATTTTACCGCAACAGAATTTGCGAAATCAATCGCATTGCCCAAAGAATCAATCACTTGAAAAGTTATTCTACCAGATTCAGGCGCGCCGCTCTCTTTAACGCCAAGGCTTAATGACGATTGGGAAGCCAAAAATAGTGCAACCGGAGGACCGCTTTTACCCGATGTATTTGAATTGGATTTTAATTTTATAGTAACAGATTTACTATCGCCTGGCGAGCATATTACCGTATAAACTAATGAAATATAACCGAATTTTATGGTTGATATGGTAACTGTGTCTGCCGCAGTTAACGTAAAACTTGCAGCAAACTTTCCGTTTGCATCTGTATAAGTAACTATTTCCGTACCGTAATTTATCCGCACAATAGCGCTATCTATGGATGCTTGGGTAACTGAGTCTATAATTGTTCCATTAATCGTTACAACAGAATTTGTATTTTGCTGATTGGCTCCGCCGCTTCCGTCAATTACCGGCGCATTAGGAGATTGGCAGCTTGCAGCAAAGATCGAACACAGAATTGCAATGATGCCGACCGAAATAATCTTCTTATGCGAACTAAAAATTATTTTATATTTCATTTGTAAACCTTGTTAAAACTACTGCTGTAACATACTTTCCCTATATTTTATAGTCAAGTATTTCAAAAAATGAAATCTCTTTCACATAGACTAATGTTCTTGCAATTATTAAACTTTCTACTTGTTTATTTGAATAGAAAAAATATCTTTGCAATCGTAGTTTCTGTAGCTTCATAAACCTAATTTATATTTACAAACAAATGAGAAAAAGAAATGCTTGAAGGAGTCGGAACCGCTCTTATAACGCCATTTAATGAAGATTTAACTATTGACTTTTCGTCATATAAAAAACTGATACAGCGGCAAATTGAAAACAGAGTTGATTATATTATTGTTCTCGGCACAACCGGAGAATCTCCTGTTATTGCTGATTACGAAAGAGAAAAGTTGCTTGAGACCGCTCAAGAAACCGCAGAAGGAAAAACTAAAATTGTCGTCGGAACCGGAGCCAACGATACGAACAAAGTTGTTAAACTAAATTCCATTGCGGAAAAGTATAAAACCGATGCGGTGCTGATTGTAAATCCGTACTACAATAAAGGAACGCAAAGCAGCCTAATTCAGCATTACAAATTTATATCAGAACGAACCTCGCAGCCAATAATTCTTTACAATGTACCTTCGCGCACGGGAATGAACCTGCTGCCCGAAACCGCAATCGCCATAAATGAATCTTGTAAAAATGTTATAGGTATAAAAGAAGCAAGCGGAAACATTTCTCAGATTGCACAACTTCTTTCGATGAAACGACACTCTTTTGAAGTTATTTCCGGCAACGACGATCAAACAATTCCCATTATGGCGATGGGTGGCGTAGGAGTAATTTCAGTTTTCTCAAACGCCTTTCCAAAAGAATTGAAAGAAATTACTTCGGCGATGCAAGAAAATGATTTACAAAAAGCGCAAGCGCTAAATCGTAAATACTTAAAAATGATAAATTTATTATTTGAAGAAACTAGTCCCTCGCCAATAAAATTTGTACTGAGCAAGATTGGAATTTGTAAAAATATTTTGCGTCTGCCGCTAATTCCCGTTTCAGAACGAACAGAAAATCTTTTGATCAAAGAATTAGAGAATTATGAAAAATATTGATTACGGAATCTTTGGCTCTACCGGCAAACTTGGCGCTGAAGTAAAAAATGTTTTTGCTGAAAACAGATTCCATTTAGTTTATGAACTCTCGTTAGAAGGCGAAACACAAAAAGCAACTCCGCAAATTTTAATTGATTGTTCGCTGCCTGATAATGTTGGAAACGCCATTGCGATGGCAAAAAAATTCAACTGCCCGTTACTTGTAGCAACAACCGGACTTTCTGCTGCCCAGCTTGAAGCATTGAAAACATTGGCTGAAGCCGTTCCCGTTGTGCAGAGTTACAACTACTCGCTCGGCATTCAAATTCTTCTAAAACTTACAAGCGAAGTTCAAAAGTATGTTGATGATTGGGATATAGAAATTTCGGAAATACACCACCGATTTAAGAAAGATAAACCTTCCGGCACCGCGTTAATGATCCGCAATGCAGTAAAAAAGAACGAAGTAAATATTTCATCTCTGCGATTAGGAAATGTTTTCGGAGAACACACAATTAGTTTCGGCGGACTCGGCGAAACGCTTTCAATTTCTCATTCCGCAACTTCACGCAGAACTTTTGCCGAAGGAATTTTTCGTTCGGCGCTTTTTCTGCTAAAAAAAGAAAAAGGATTTTACAACTTCACGGATGTGATTAACGAAAGTAATCATTAGTCAATCGTCATCGGTCAATATTAAAAATGACTAACGACAATAAATTAGTAACAAGGACAAGCATGGATTCCTACGAAATAATAAACTACATCGCCTCTTCCCAAAAGAAAACTCCGGCAAAAATCTATCTTCAGGGAAAACTTGGCAAAATAGATTTTGCATCGCTTGAATTTTTCGGCGGAAAGAAGTCGGGAATTCTTTTTTGCGAATTAGAAGCATTTGAAAAATTCTATTCATCGAACAAAGATTCAATTTCTAATTACCGCATTGAACTTGATAGAAGAAACTCCGCAATTCCGTTGGCAGATTTATCCAAATACCATGCGCGCATTGAACCGGGAGCTGTTATCAGAGAGCATGTTGAGATTGGAGACAACTGTGTAATTATGATGGGAGCCGTGTTAAATATAGGCGCGGTGATTGGCGAGAAAACGATGATAGATATGAATGTTGTTGTCGGCGGGCGGGCAATTGTTGGGAAAAATTGCCACATCGGCGCAGGAGCTGTGCTTGCGGGAGTAATCGAACCGCCAAGCGCTGACCCGGTTGTTGTTGAAGATGATGTTTTAATTGGAGCAAATGCCGTAGTGCTGGAAGGCGTTCGAGTTGGCAAAGGCGCTGTTATTGCGGCGGGTTCGGTTGTTGTTAAAAATGTTGAACCCTACAGCGTGATGGTCGGCGTTCCGGCAAAACTTCTAAAAAAAGTTGACGCCAAAACGAAAGAGAAAACAAAACTGATTGATGAGTTAAGGAGTTTATAATTCTACAAATTGTTTAAAATAAAGATTACGTAAAAGCATGAGAAAAAATTAATGAGTATTGTTGTACAAAAATTCGGCGGAAGTTCAGTTGCCGATACCGATAAAATAAAACTGATTGCGGAAAAACTTCGGAAACGCGTTTTGCATGGAAACAAAGTCATCGTCGTTGTTTCCGCTATGGGGAAAACCACCGACAACTTAATAAAACTTGCAAAAGAAATTTCCGCAAAACCGGAACCGAGAGAGTTAGATATGCTCTTATCTACCGGCGAGCAAATCTCTATTTCTCTTTTAGCAATGGCATTGAACGAAGTAACTATCAAATCAAAATCGTTAAATGCGTTCCAAGCCGGAATAATGACAACCGGTGATTTTAACGAAGCGAGAATTAAAAAAATTAAAACGCAAAAAATATTTGAACTACTTGAAGAATTTGATGTCATCACAATAGCGGGATTTCAAGGAGTGAATGAAAAAGGCGATTTAACAACGCTCGGACGCGGCGGCTCGGATACCTCTGCCGTTGCGCTTGCCGCAGCGCTGCAAGCTCCATGCGAAATTTACAGCGATGTTGACGGCATTTATACCTGCGATCCGCGCCTTTATCCAACCGCAAAAAAATTAAAATTTGTTACGTACGATGAAATGCTTGAAATGGCTTCGCTTGGCGCTAAGGTGCTTCACAGCCGTTCAGTTGAAATAGCAAAAAAATTTGACATCACGCTTTATTGCGCCGCAACTTTTTCAAAAGCAGAAGGAACTTATATTGTGAAAGATAATATCGAACAACCGGTTGTAACCGGATTAAGCGTACTGGATAATCAAACTCAAGTTACGCTTTCGCGCCTGCCGGAAGATTACACATTAATTCATAAAATTTTTCAAAACGTTGCAGAAGAAGGCTTGAACGTTGATATGATCTCTGTAATTGATGATGACAACAGCTTAACTGTTTCATTTTCAATTATTGATGAAAGTAGAGAAGATGTTGAAAGCGCTTTGCAACATTCTTTAAAAGATTTAGAACAATGGAACATTTCTTATCATCCAGGTTACAGTAAATTATCAATCGTTGGCGTTGGCATGCGCTCGAGTAGCGGTGTGGCTTCAAAATTTTTTGGCGCGCTTCAGCAAATTCCGATAAAACTTGTTACAACTTCGGAAATAAAAATTTCATGCTTAATGGAAACTTCATTTAAGCAAAAGGCTGTCGCGTCATTAACAAAAGCTTTTGATTTATAGTACGATTCAACTTGACGATCCGCCAAGTTGAATTCCGTCTTCCGCTTCAGCGAATTCAGGAACGTTTGTACCCCGAACACAAAATGCAAAATGAATTCTTTATTTAAGAAGAATCATCTTCTTCGTTATCACTGAATTATTCTGTTTTAACTGATAGAAATAAACTCCAGACGCTAACGATGAAGCGTCGAATCCAATGTTATAAGTCCCGGCATGCTGCATTTCATTTACTAAAGTTATAAGTTCATTTCCAAGCAAATCATAAATTTTAAGGCTAACGAACTGATTGCTGTTTACTGAATATTGAATGCTTGTTGTAGGGTTGAACGGATTTGGATAATTCTGCTCAAGCGAAAAGTTGTAGGCAAGCTGATCTTGAAATTCTTCCGCATCAGTTGTAATTCCGCTTTCTTGGTCGGGCAGTTTGGCGGTTGTATAAATAATAAATTGACCTGGCGCTAACGTAACATTTTGATTTACACTCAAAACTTCAAGACTGTCGTTTTCAAAATAACGGTACCATCTTCCGGTTTTTGAAAAATTTGACGCGAACGTTTGTTCAGTAACTCCAAAATTACCAACGATAGAAACATCCATAGAAGAATGAAGAATGGAAATTTTCTTTATTGTACCGCTGATATCAAGTGTAAAATTGCCGCTCTCAAACGCATCGTAATTTTCTTTTAATTTAATTAAAGACGAAAAAACCTTAAATAAGTTTACTCTTCGCGCGTCGGTCATGTATTCCCAACGCGGGGGTTTGTTTGCTAAGCGGCTGTCGCTCGTTCCCGAAGGATAATTGATTGAGAGATCGTAGCCTCGTTCGCCAAATTGCCAAACCATTTTTGGACCAGGAACAGTAAAGAAAAATGCGGCGGCAAGTTTCATTCGATTTAATCCGGTTGCTAAATCTTTTACGCTATAAGCTCCGCTAGCATTCCCGTACATTTCGTTTTTATACATCAGCCGTTCTTCGTCGTGGCTTTCCATATATCCTACAAGGTTAGGATTGCCCCATCCTCTTTGTTTATAAGACACATTACTGAAATTTGACGTGCTAATCCAGCCCATTGTTGCTTCGTTGTAATTGTAATTCATATTTCCCCAAAGCATAAACCCATTCTCCGAAAGGATTTTTTCTTCGCTATTATCCGCAAAGTGTTCTAAAATTAAAAATACTGTGGAATCTGTTTTGCGCGCTTCAACAGCCATTCGTTTTAACAAATCAATTCTTGATTGATCATAAGCGCCCCAAGCGCCGACATCACAAGCGCCGCCGGTGTTATCACAAGTTTGTTTTTGTGTAAATCCTTTACTTAAATCAAAACGGAACCCGTCAACTTTAAATTCGGTTTGCCAATATTTTAAAACTCTATCAACTAAATCTTTTGTTGGTTGACTTTCGTGATTAAAATCTAAGCCAACATTATAGGCGTGTTTTGCAACCGGATTAAACCATGGATTGTTTGCAGCGGGCCGGTTCAGCGCTGCATCCCAATAGAGGCGGACAAGCGGCGACTGACCAAAGTTATGGTTCAGCGCAATGTCTAAAATAATTGCGATTCCATTTTCGTGTGCTTTATCAACTAATTTTTTCAAATCATTTTTTGCTCCGTAATACTTATCCGGCGCAAAATAAAAAACCGTGTTGTATCCCCAGCTTTCGTTTCCTTCAAATTCCATAATCGGCATCAACTGAATGACGTTAATACCTAATCGTTTTAAATATGGAAGCGAATCGGTAAGCGTTTGATAATCATGGCGAGCGACAAAATCCCGAAGGAGCAACTCGTAAGCCACAACATCTTGTTGTTTGGGGCGGATGTAGTTTGTCGTCTGCCACGCATACGGAGTTTGAGCCGTTTGAAAAACAGAAACATATTCTGATGTTTTTCCGGTTGGATAGGATTTTAAGTTTGGATAAGTTATCGCCGGAACATAGCTGTCGTCGGGATGCAAAACTTTATCGGCGAAAGGGTCAGCAATAACTAAATCGTCGTCAACAAAATATTGAAAAGCATATTCTTTTGACGGCGTTAAACCGGAAAGCGTTATCCACCATCGCGTAGTAGTTGCATCAACGGAATCGCGCTTCATAAAATAATTTGCGCTTACCGTCCAATCATTAAAATCTCCGATGACGTAAACAAATTTTTTGTAAGGCGCGTAAAGACAAAGCGTAACTTTGGAGGGGTCGGCATCATAATTTATTCCGTTCACAATTCCCGTCGGAACTTTTTCGTTTACTACCACAGGATTAATTACATAATTTACATTAAGCGAATCGGTAGTTGTTGTTCCCAAATTTGTTACTGCAACAATTTTTATTTCGTTCAATCCGCCGATCAGTTTTCTTCCGAAGATTGAAATTGATGGAATAGAAAAAATTTGTTTTGCCGCATTGTAATAATCCCCAAACGCACCCGCAAGCGTATCATTAATATAAAGTTTTGATTCGGCGGTATTAATTGCCTCGCCAACTTTTGCAGAAACCTGCGCAGTAATTCCGGGTTCATTGTTGCGAAGCAGTTTTGTTGAAGTTGGTTCTATTTGAAAAATCATCGGGTTCTTCACGATGATGTAGGAATTGTTATTATCCGCGCTATTTTTATTAGGGTTGAGCGGATCGCTTAACCAGGCGTTGGTTGTGCCGGTTACATTATAGTGTTCGTGCATTTTGTACTGATACGCATTTTGCCCGTTGATAGACAAAGTTCCGCCGCCAACTTTTAACCGAATGGTTTTGTAATAAACATAGTTCTCCCACGTCATAGCAGAAGGAGCTGTTGGGGAAATTACTCCGCTCGAATTTGGTCCCCAATTGTTAAATTCACCCGGTAAAAAAACTTTTAAGGCGTTCGCGTTTGCCTTGTAACGAAAAGTTACATCAACCGAATCTTGCCCAAATGAAATAAAAGGAATAAACATCAGTAAAAAAATAAAATAAGTACGCACAAAAACTCCGTTGATGATAAATGTTACTACTTAAAACGATTATACTTAGGCTTACCAGCCTCTATCCATGCGGTATAAAAAATTGAAGCAAGGCCAATTACCGCTTCATGCAAAGCTTCTTCGGTTACGTATTTAGTTTTGAACCATAGAATAGCATAATACAATGAATCATACTTTCCGTACGATTCTGCGCAAGCCGCTTTGTCGCCGGAAAATAAAATTGCGCTCCGAGAATTTGCGCGGTAAATAATTTGAAAGATTTCTCTCTTCAGGTTATCAATCTTTTTAATCTTCACCGGCGCCAAAAATATTTTTTCCAGTTCGGGCAGGTGAGCGTTTAACATTTCAAATTCATATCGTTCGTGAATATCGGTTTGACCGCTAAGCTGCCCGTTATAGTTTAACACCGTGTGCATTGGTTGATGCGCATCGGCAAAATAATGGGAAAGGTCACGCATCATTTTTTTTGTTTCCTCTTTTTGTTTGTTCTTCATAGCAAGAACTAATTGATTATATGTCTCCGATATCGCCCAAGGCAGAATTCCGTTTGCCATTACGACAGAATCACCATAAACTTTATCAAGTGAATCTTTGTCTTCAATCATTCTTGCCTGATTAAACTCCTTAAAAAAATCAATATCAATAAAATGTTTTGGATACTCATCCTTCATATATTTTTTTCGTTCATCGGGTTGGCTGGCTTCAGAAATTAGATAGCCGGATAATTGCCGGAAGTCTTTCATTTCAGCAGGCAGCAGATTTATTGCATGCTTCACAATTTCACTGTGCCCGTTTTTCCCCCAGCCGTAAACAGCAGATATCGTAAAGAAAATAATCGTGCATAAAAGATAAAGTTTTCTCATTTCTTGTTCCATTTAAATGAATAGACGCTCCACTATTTTTTTAATTCTTTCAAAGTCGTTTTCAAATTATAAAAAGTGAGAGGGAATTACAAGACGCGCCGGAAAGTTGCGGACACAAAAAAAATCTCATGTCATTTTTTAACGTATGCTGACTTTCAGCGGATAATTTCTTAAATTATTGTTGAAGAAAATAAATCAAGGAACACGAAATGACGGCTACTGAAATCATAAAAACAGAAGATACCTATGGCGCTCATAATTACCATCCGCTGGATGTTGTAATTGAAAAAGCAAAAGGAGTTTGGGTTTGGGATGTTGACGGAAACAAATATCTTGATTGCCTTGCGGCTTACTCAGCCGTAAATCAAGGACATTGTCATCCGCGAATTATAGCCAAAGCAAAAGAACAATTAGAAAAAGTTACGCTCACTTCTCGCGCTTTCAGAAACGACCAACTCCCTTTTCTTTGCAAAGAGTTGTGCGAACTTACCGGTTACGAAATGATGCTTCCGATGAATTCCGGCGCCGAAGCAGTGGAAACAGCGTTAAAAGCAGCCCGCAAGTGGGGATATAAAGTAAAAGGCATCGAAGAAAATAAAGCCGAAATAATCTGCTGCACAAATAATTTTTCCGGCAGAACAATTTCCATTATTTCTTTTTCTACCGAAGAACAATATAAAGACGGTTTTGGACCATTTACGCCGGGATATAAAATTGTTCCTTACGGCGATGTTGACCTACTTGAACAAATGATTTGCCCAAACACAGCGGCATTTTTGGTTGAACCAATTCAAGGCGAGGGCGGAGTTATTGTTCCACCGGAAGGGTATCTGCAAAAAGCATTTGAGGTTTGCAGAAAAAATAATGTGCTTTTTATTGCGGATGAAATACAATCCGGGCTTGGAAGAAGCGGAAAAATTTTTGCGTTCGAGTATGATAAAATTCGCCCCGACATGGTTATTGTTGGAAAGGCTCTTTCAGGCGGCTGTTACCCAGTATCGGCAGTTTTAGCTGATAGAAAAGTTCTTGGCGTTTTTAATCCGGGAGACCATGGCTCTACGTTCGGCGGCAATCCGCTTGGGGCTGCAATTGCGCGCGAAAGTATAAAAGTGCTCATCGAAGAAAAGTTGATTGATAATTCTTACGAGATGGGAAATTATTTCCGCCAAAAGTTAAACGAGCTAACATCACGGCACATAAAAGAAATTCGTGGAAAAGGTTTGTTCATCGGTGTTGAACTGCGCGCGGAAGCAGGCGGCGCAAGAAGGTTTTGCGAAGCATTGAAAACTCGCGGACTTCTCTGCAAAGAAACACATACAAACGTTATCCGCTTTGCCCCGCCTTTGGTAATTACGAAAGATGAAATTGATTGGGCAATGAAAATAATTTCCGGAGTGTTGGCGATGGACTAACGGAAAATCTAAACCATTACAAAATAAGTCCAATGATTACTAAAAACTTGCATATTAAAAACATGGTTTGCAGCCGATGTATAAAAGTTGTTCACGATGAATTAACAAAACTTGGGTGCAACATTCATTCAGTTGAACTTGGGAAAGTTGTTGTTGCTTCTCCGATGGAAACGACTGTTGAAAAAATTAAAACAGTTCTTGAAGCGAACGGGTTTGAATTACTTGAAGATAAAAAAGCTCAATTGGTAGATACAATTAAAACTACAATTATCGAATTAATCTACAAGAATCAATTAGAAGATATGGATGTTAATTTTTCTGACTTTCTCTCAAAAAAACTCGGCAAAGATTATCACTACCTCACTTCTCTCTTTTCTTCTTTAACAAGTATTACTATCGAAAAGTTTTTTATCCTTCAAAAAGTAGAGCGGGTTAAAGAGTGGCTTGTATACAATGATTTTACGTTAAGCGAAATGGCATTCAAACTTGGGTACAGCAGCGTGGCTCACCTTTCCAATCAGTTTAAGCAAGTTACGGGATTGACTCCTTCGCAATTTAAAAATCTGAAAATCAAACAAAGAAAATCGCTTGATAACCTTACTCCCCAGTAAAAATCTTATAAATCAATTAAATAATTTTATAACTGATTTTGTCCGTTAGTAAATAATTTTGTTAAGAAAAAAATCAGATGGAAAAATGAAACCCGGTAAAAAAATATTTCCCGTTAGCGGGATGAGCTGTTCTGCCTGTGCGGTTAGTGTTGAATCAATGTTAAAAGCACAACACGGTGTAATTTCGGCGGCGGTAAACTATGCTGATAATACTGTGATAGTAGAATTTGATCCCAGAATTATTTCTCCGCAAAAAATGAAAGAAGCTGTTCAATCTGTCGGATATGATCTACAAATTGACGACTCAAAAACTCCGCAGCAATTAGAAACAGCGCACGAAATAAATCTCGCAAAATCAAAAGCAACTGTTCTTTCTTCGTTGATTTTAACCGTTCCGGTGGTAATAATTTCAATGTTTTTTCATCACCAAACTGAAATGCAAAAATGGATTGCGCTTTTGCTTACGGCAATTATTCTGTTTTATTTCGGGAGAAATTTTTTCATTCAAGCCTATCAAAAAGGAAAGCATTTACAAACCACTATGGATACTTTGGTGGCATTAAGCACAGGGATTGCTTTTCTCTTTAGCTTTTTTAATGTTGTTTATCCTTCGTTTCTTATCTCGCGCGGTTTTGAACCGCATATTTATTTTGAATCGGCGGCGGTAATTGTATCCTTTATTCAACTTGGAAAATTTCTGGAAGAAAAAGCAAAGCGCAGCTCGGCGGAAGCAATAAAAAAACTGATGAACCTTCAGCCGAATATTGTAACGGTACTTCGCAACGAAAAGGAAACAGCTGTTCCGATAAAAGAAATTCTGAAGCATGAAATTATCTTAATAAAACCAGGCGAACGCATTGCCGTTGACGGAAAAGTAATAAGTGGCGAATCTTTTTTAGATGAAAGTATGCTTACAGGGGAATCGCTCCCTGTATTGAAAAAGCCGGAAGATAAAGTTTTTGCCGGAACGCTTAATCAAAAAGGAAGTTTGCAAATTGAAGCGTTACAAATTGGAGAAGAAACCTTACTTGCTCATATCATTCAACAAGTTCAGCAGGCGCAAAGCAGTAAAGCTCCTGTTCAAAAATTAGTTGATAAAATTGCTTCGGTATTTGTTCCTTCGGTCGTTTTAATTTCGGCGCTCACTTTCATCGTTTGGATGGCGGTTGGGGGAACATCATATTTTATTCAAGCGGTTACAGGAATGATTACCGTTCTTATCATCGCTTGCCCGTGCGCCTTAGGCTTGGCAACGCCGACGGCTTTAATGGTTGGCATCGGCAAAGGAGCGCAAAACGGAATTTTAATTAAAGACGCTGAAAGCTTAGAAAAAGCACACAAGATGACGGCGCTTGTTCTTGATAAAACCGGAACCATCACCGAAGGAAATCCCAAAGTGGTTGAGGTGGTTTGGAGTAAAGGAATTCTAAATAAAAGTAATTTAGAAAATATTCTCCTTTCCATCGAAAGCAAATCCGAACATCCGTTAGCATCAGCAATAGTCAATCATTTTACTTCCGAAGCCAATAAAAAAATTGAGATAGAAACTTTCGAGGCAGTTTCCGGTAAAGGCGTTATTGCAACCGTAAGCGGCGCTAAATATTTTCTTGGTAATGAAGTTTTTCTTTTTCAACAAAACATTTTAGTTGAAGAGTATTTGCAACATCATGCTGCAGAATTAAAAAGCGAAGCCAATTCTATTATTTTCTTTGCCGATGAACAACAAACACTCTGCCTTATAGCTGTCGCCGATACAATAAAAGAAACTTCCAAAACCGCTATCCATCAATTGAAAAAACTTGGGATCAAAGTAGTAATGCTTACGGGCGACAATCATCAAACAGCGTTTGCGGTGGCAAAACAAGTTGGCATTGATTCCTTTCAATCGGAATTATTGCCTTCTCAAAAAGCAGAGTTCATCAAACAACTGCAAAAAGAAAAATTTATTGTAGGAATGGTAGGCGATGGAATAAATGACGCCGAAGCGTTAGCTGTTGCCGATGTTAGTATCGCAATGGCAAAAGGAACAGATATCGCGATGGATGTTGCCCAAGTTACTTTGATGAAATCGGATTTGTTCTCTCTTGTAAATTCGATAACTCTCTCTCGCGCTACAGTAACAACAATAAAACAAAATTTGTTTTGGGCATTTGTTTACAACGTTGTTTTAATTCCAATTGCCGCGGGAGTTTTTTATCCCTTCACCGGGTTTCAACTTGACCCGATGATTGCAGGAATTTCTATGGCAATGAGTTCGGTTTCGGTTGTTTCAAATAGTTTACGATTAAAAAGTTTAAAACTTTCATAAAAGGAAAAAGAATAATGGAGTTATTTTTTAAAACCAACATCAAGTGCAACGGTTGTATTGCCGCCGTTACTCCGTTTTTAAACGCAGAAAAAAAAATTGAAGAGTGGAAAGTAAATCTTGAACAACCGGATAAGATTCTTTCAGTAAAAACTGAAAACTTACCGGTAGAAGCAATACTTGAGCTGTTGAAAAAAGCCGGTTATACCGCTGAAGAAATAAAATAAAGTTCAGGTTCCATAAATCACAAATATGTTTTCATCACTTTTTGTGTTTTATCAAAAGCCTGTTTTAGCTTTGGAATTTGCGGCAGCGCCTGCTGTAAGTCATTCGCCTTGCCGGCAAACTCTAAAGTTTTAGCAATATCACCCAACAGGTTTGCGCCGAGCGCATAACTTGCTCCTTTTATTGTATGCCCTTCGGCGGTGGCTTTGGCAAAATCGTGGTTTTGAAAAAACTGTTCAAGTTTACTGATTCGTTCGG